>Ga0114905_1000037_pt1 | contig 136867 bp, 129 predicted proteins | sample MalvireepMed_b05_FD_83499 | JGI IMG/M metagenome (GOLD analysis project Ga0114905, IMG submission 83499) | Marine viral communities from the Global Malaspina Expedition - Malaspina viral metaG DeepMed_b05 | ecosystem: Environmental > Aquatic > Marine > Oceanic | place: Mediterranean Sea...
CACGACTATATGCAATCTCTGATCGACGGTACTGCTCCAGCGCGTGGTCCAAGCCAGCCGCTGCGTGACCCAGCGACTTACAGCAATAATAAGTGGTGGTAAGCCGCTGAGTTGCTAGTTGCTAGTTGCTTATTTTGAGTTGCTTAATAAGCAATAGAAAACGGGGCCAATGGCCCCGTTTATTTTGAAGTGTGCAGGTGAATAAGTGTTGGGTCTGGCACTACGCATTGTGCGCCAGCGGCTTGCCGTTCGGTAAAGTTTCTTGACATGTGTCTATAAAAAACAGATCTTACCGGCGTTTGTATAAATGCTGACCAGTACAGCGGGTTCAGCATCCATCATAAGAAAAAATAAAAATACGTTTCCGGGGCAATCTCTGATGCACAACCAACGCAATGTTAATGCGGCGCTTGAATGGTCGATGGCGCTGCCTGCCTTTCTGATTTTAGTTTTCGTTATTCTGCTGAACACCAGCCATACGGTGCATGGTCAGCTTCTGCAACTGGGTGAGTCGGTATGGGAAGGGTATTTCCAGCTGCGTCAGGACCCGGTTGAGCCTACCTGCGACCCGCAGATGGACATTGATGCTGAGGTTCAAAAGCGCATAGAGGCTGCGCCACCGGCGGATGAGTTTGATCTGTTCGCTGCTCCACCACCTGACCCAGAGGTACTTCGCCAGTCTCTGACAGCATCCAAGGCGAGTTGTCAGCTGAAACATCAGAACTATGCAGAGAACATGGATCAGATTACGACGGGCGTTGAGGTATTCCGCTCAATTGAACTGGCGGTCTCTCAGCTGGGTGAAATTGGTCTGTCCACGGAACGTATTCTGCTGGCGGTACTGGTACTGATTTGTGGCGGTACCGCGTTGTTCCGGCGTCACCATATTGCGCTGAAGCCCATGGAAACCGTAATGGACTACCGCGTTGCAGCGGTGGCTCAGGGCATTGCGTTTGCGGTTCTGTTTGATTCGGTCTGGAACTTCAAAAATATCGCCTTCTCTGCCGGCGTTGATGTGCCGACAGAGCACGCCGTTCTGCACTGGATGTGGATTGCGGGCTTTGCGGCTCCGATATTTATCTCTATTTATCAGTTTTTTGTGATTCCGGAGGATGCCAAGCCCGGGGGCAGCTTCCTCCGTGCTCAGTTGTCGGTGCCTCTGTATGCGAGTATGGCGATCGGTACGGGCCTCTATTTCATTTTCAGCGGTCACCCAGCGGGTGTTGCGATTCACCTCAATCAGATGATGGAAATGTCGCAGCTGTTCCTGAACGTCGGTCTGTACGTGTGGATCGGTATGCTGCTGAAGCGAACCGATATGGCACAGAAGGTGTTCAACATATTCCGGCCTTTCAATCTTGCGCCAGAGATCTTTGCGGTCGTTCTCGTCATACTCGCGGCACTGCCTACGGCGTACACCGGCGGCTCGGGTATTTTCGTCATTGCAGTAGGTGGCCTGATTTATCTGGAGCTGCGCCGTGCCGGCACGCGTCGTCAGCTGGCGCTGGCGGCGACTGCCATGTCTGGTTCGCTGGGTGTGGTACTGCGTCCATGCCTGCTGGTGGTCATTGTTGCGGCGCTCAACAAAGAAGTGACCACAGACCAGCTGTTTGGTTGGGGGGTAAAAGTCTTCTTACTGACGACGACTCTGTTTGCCTTTTATGCTTTGCTCACCCGCAAGGGCGAGTCGAGTAAGGCGAATTTCAATAACGATGCCTGGTCGCAGTTCTTCACGTCTCTGCGTCCGCTGATTCCTTACGTCATTATTATTGCCGTTGTCCTGGCCATCTATGCGTTGCTGTTGGATGCGTATCTCGATGAGTTTTCTGCACCAATCATCCTTCCTGTGCTGCTGCTGGCGATTATTGCTTATGAGCGCATTGCTCAGGAAAAAGGCCTTCTTCAGCGTGAAAATATGAACGCTGATTATGTTGAAGAGCGTCTGGCAAATTCGTTTGCTGATCTGAAGCACGGCCGCGACAGCATGGAAAAAACGCTGCGCGAGTCGACTACTGAAGCGATTGTGCACATCGGTGCGCTGCTGATGCTGATGGGCATGTCGATGAGCCTCGGTGGCGTGGTCGAGCGCGCTGAGTTGATGTCCTACATTCCAGTCGACTTCAATTCTGTATGGCTGGCGATGGCGGTACTGGTATCGATTCTGGTCGTCATCGGCATGATCATGGACCCATACGGCGCGGTGGTGCTAGTGAGTGTGTCTATCGCAGGCATCGCCTATCAGGCGGGTATTGATCCGGTACACTTCTGGATGGTAACGCTGGTGGCCTTTGAACTTGGTTATCTGAGTCCGCCAGTAGCACTCAACCACCTGTTAACACGTCAGGTGGTTGGCGAAGAAGAAGTCCGGTTATCGAAAGAAGAAGTGATAGGAGAGAACTTCTGGTATCGCCATGAGAAAATTCTTCTGCCGCTGGTGACGATGGCGACTGCACTGATGATCGTTGCCTTTATACCGCTGGCGATCGGGTATTCCTGAGAATACCGTCCCTCAACTGTTTTTAGGTAGTTGAGGTATCAGATACAGAAAACGGGGCCATTGGCCCCGTTTTTTGTTGCTGTGTTCGCATAGGCGAACGCTGATTAACGCATCAGCACAGGTGCAAGCGCCTCCAGCGAACTGGTGCGCATCAGCTCTGTGGCGATGCTGTCATCGATGTCATGCAGGTTCAGAGTACCGACGATCTCTTCGTAATCCATGCCGATGAATGATCTTGCTTCCAGAATAAGTGAATATTCACTCTCTGGTAGCATGACGTCTGTCATAGCCGCAGGCAGCGATGGCAGTGTCACGGAGGACTCGCCCGCCGGGGTATGAATGATCCAGGCGGTCTGATAACCGACGCCGTTCATCGCGGTGCGCAATACCAAGGTGTTGAGGTCGGTATGCCCCTCGACACGGTCGCTGACAGGTGTCCAGCTAAGTACTGGGTTGCCGCTGCTGTCGGCCTGATCTTCAAGTAATGGACGGTTGGCTATGCCGGTTTCCAGACTGTTGATGAGCATGTCACCAGAGCGGTCGAGCAGGTTGCCCGGCTGCCATAACTCCCACACTTCTGAGCTGGCAGCATTTGAGAGGGCGACTTCAGGCAGTTCGATATCCAATCCCGGCAGCTTGGCGGTATAGCCGAAGGTGTCATCGTCGTAGGCGAAACCTAAGCCGAGGAAGCCGCCCAGCGTGGTGACAGCGTCGAAGTAGCCCTGCACCGGTGCGGTGGTCACGCCCTGTTGCGCAACAGATACCAGATCTGTCGCGGTAAAGTTGACCGACAACTGTTCGCGCTCGGTGTACACCGGGTTGGTGCTGACAGCAGTGGTGGTAAAGGTCTGATTGCCCAGGTCCTCCGCCCCGGTAATGACGCCGTTGTCGACCTTGAATGCCCACAGGTTGCCGGTTACTTCGCTACCCGGAGCAAGATCAAAATAGAGGTCAGCATAGGAATAGCGGGCCTGAGTAATAGATCTGTCAAAGCGATCGTATTCGTGCAGTGGCTTACCGTTATCGTCGAGCAACACCAGTACGAAATTGTTGCTGATATCGTTATAGAAGGACAGCTTGGAGCGATCCGCCAGAACACCCAGCTCTTCGACCTCTGAATACAGCGTGACGTTCAGGCCTGGTGATACGCAGTAGAAGCTCTCGTAGCCGTAACCGTCTTTGAAGACGTGAACATCCTGAGCGCCCGACAGCCCGGTAAACGAGGCCATACCATTAGCATCGGTCGTCGCGGTGCTGTCATTGTTGTTCAGCATGACGATCGCATCGGCCAGTGCGGTACCATTGGCATCGCGTACTTCAACAGCGATATCTCCGCTACCGGCATAAATGTCCGCGCAGGAGGCAGGGCTGAAACCGATATTGATGGCCAAGGTGTCGGCGTCATTTTCGAGTAGGTAAATAGCGCTGATGTAGTAGGTATCGTCTTCGGTACCCCAGAGGCCATCGCTGCCTTGGTATTCGCTGGCAGACAGTGTCAGCTCGCCTGCAGCGTTGTATTCGCTGATGCTGTAATAGGTGAAGTCATCCTCGGTTTTCCAGATACCGTCGGCCCCCGAGGAGTACGCCCAGCCCTGGCGGGTGATCAGGCCATCAGAATTGCGCTCAGTGTAATCAACGTTGCTGATCTCACCGGCTGCGTTGAACCAGGTGTTCCACAGAGGATTGCCGTAAGCGTCTTCGTCGATCTCGCGGTAGCCTATGAGCTCAAAGATGCCGCTGTCGTTGAGCTGATACTCCTCAATACGATACGAGGTCGGCGAAAGCTCGGTGTATTCGCTGTAAAAAATCAGGGTGCCGCTGGCGTCGTAGCGTTCATCGAAGGTCAGGCGGCTGCCGTCGTAGGTCTGGTTCACGTAGCCACTGAGGACATCGTCGGCGGTAAACCACTCGGCATCCGGCCCCGGCTGGTTGAACTGATCGTAGCCTGTGGCCGTTGCAACCGTGTAGGGGTAACTGAGGGTATCGTCAGCCGTCAAAGGCAGCATGTCTGCGCCGAAGGCATCGCTATAAACACTCAGGCTCGTTGAGAAGTCGTCTGCATACACGGTGTACCGGTTGATCTGACTGGCGCTGAACGCCGGGTCTCCGGGTGCCGCGAGTGCCGGATCATAGTACAGCTGTTGCAATACACGGCCTTCGGCATCCAGTTCACGCGACCAGTAGTTGTATGATGCGTTGGGCAGGTCGTCTGAGGTAAACCACAAGTTATCGGCGCCTTTGTTGGACATATCGGCGCGCTTGAGCAGGCGGCTTTCATCGTCGTAGACGCGGTAGCTGTAGCCGTACAGGGTTTCGTCGCCGCTGAGCCACCTACCATCCGGGCCCATGCCGGTGAGCGTCGCGCCAATGACTTCATTGCCGTTATCGTCTTTCAGCGACACGATAGCCGAGGCCCAGTCATCGCCAGTGAACCACTCACCATCGATGCCCGCACCACCGTGGTTAGCGATGATTACCAACTCATCGTTGTCGTTGTCGTTGTAACCGTAGTAACCATAGCCGCTGACGTTGTCGTCGCTGGTAAACCAGCTGCTGTCACTGCCCGCAAGGTTGTAGGTGGCAGAGTAGAGCGGCTGATAGTTGTCGCCCAACAGTTGCTGAATGTGTGTATCGACCACATCGTCTTCCGTGAACCAGATGCCATCGGAACCTTCGTCGTCGTAAACGGCAGTGACCGTTTGCGGAATGCTGAGGTCAGTGCCGACCAGGGTGTAGCTGTTGGCGACATCATCATCGGTGAACCAGACACCGTCGGCACCGCTGTATTTGTAGGTAACTACCTGACCACGGTTACCTTCGCCATCAATCACGATGATCTGATACCCCAGTGGGCAGCCAGGGAAATCGTCTTCGGTAAAGGCGATGCCGTCCGAGCCCGGATCCAGACACGGAATACTCATGATCGCGCCTTCACTGGCCCCTTCAAATTCCAGAACCGTCCCCTGAGGGAAGGCAACCACTGCGCCGCCATTGCGTGAACCTGCAATATCATCTGCGGTGTACCACTCGCCATCAGGGCCCGGGTGGTCAAAGCTGTAAGACACGCCGGCGTAACCAAACGGATACACGGTGTAGGCTGTAATGTAATCGTCACTGGTGTCTGCGGTAGCATCTGCACCGAAACTGACGTTGCTGATTCGCAGCCAGTCCTGAGTCGGCGTTGCTTCAGTCACTTCGTAGTAACTGCCAGTGACAACACTGGTCACTGTGCGGGTGTGCTCAGCGGGGATGGGGGCAAATATGGCTTCCTGCTGCTGAGTCGCTAATTGCGCGTAAAGACTCGCAATATTGCTTGATGGATCAATCGGCGATGCCTGCGGGGCAATGGGCGCAAAGCCTGCGGGTAGCTCAGGGTCCAGATTCAGACCAGAGAAGTCATAAAGGGCGTCGCCCGGCGTGGGTGGTGGAGTGACGATTTCATCTTCACAGGTAATGGCAACGTTCGTGACATTGCTATTCAGCGTGCCTGAGCCGTTACTGACAGAACAGGTCTGGCCTGAAGGCGAGGTGTTGATTGTCACTGCCCAGTTGCTGCCACTGGCCATCGCGGCGGTGAAAGTGACCGCACCGTTGGTAGCGCCGCCGTCATTGAAAAAATTCCCGTCTTTCGAGAGCTCCCAGACGACGCTGCCTGAGGCGCCAGACACGGTACCGCTGATGCTGTAGTCAGTCGGGCCGACAACGATGTCTGAACAGGTGATAGAGACGTTGGTGATATCTGCCGACAGAGTGCCGCTGCCATTCGTGACTGAGCAGGTCTGGCCGGACGGTGCGCTGTTGATGCTCACTGCCCAGACACTGCCACTGGCCATGGCGTCGGTGAAGGTAACTGCACCATTGTTGGCGCCGCCATCGTTAAAGAAAGCGCCGTCTTTGGAGATTTCCCAGGTCACAGAACCTGAAGCACCGGAGACGTTACCACTGATACTGAAAGTGGTTGGTGAGGTGACGACATCGGAGCAGGCAATTTCAACGTTGTTGATATCCGCCGTCAGGGTGCCGCTGCCACTGGTTACTTCACAATTCTGACCGGTCGGAGGAGTATTAATTACGACACTCCAGTTGCTGCCTTCGGTAATGCCATCAAGCGGTGAGAAGGTCACAGCGCCATTGGTATCGCCGCCATCCTGAACGATGCTGCCAGCAACCAGTGTTTCCCAGATGACTGTGCCGGTGGCGCCCGAAATGGTTCCGCTGATGCTGAACATCTCAGCGGGTGGCGGTGCCGGTAAATTCGCCAGATTGCCATCTTTGACCAGTGTCATCAGGGCATCGTAATCAGCGATCGCCGGATCGTTGTCGATGGCCTCGCCAATATCATCGAGCAGGCCGTCCCAGCCAGAACCATCCGCTGCGAACGGCGTCGTCATTGGATTGCCAGTGGCAGGGATAGCGAAGCCTTTGGCGGCAAACGAATTCAGAAGATCAGTGGACGCCGTCGATGTGTCCACCGCGGTGCCGTTAAAATTTGCAAACCAGTCGGCCGGACTCTGACCGGTCGCTGACGCCATGATCAGGTCTGTCAGTGGCGTTATGTTTACCGTACCAGCCGCCGTGGCGTAGCTGTGCAGAGTCACCGGTGGATTTCCTCCAGTTACCTGCAGCGCACAGGGCATCGCACCATTGGCCACTTCACCCGACCAGTTGCCATTGGCGTCGGTCGTCACTGACTCGGTAAATGTGCTGCCATCCGCGCAGATCGCGGTGACCGTACCGTCGGTGATCGCGGCGCCAATGGCTGCGGTTCCGGATACGGTTTGAGTGCTGACCGGAGCTTCCGGTGTCGCGGGCGTACTGGGTGTTGGCTCGGCATCAGAGCCTGACCCGGAAGAATTACCACAGCCGCTAAGTAGCAAAGAGCCAGCGAGTATTCCCGCGAGCGCGATGCGTTCCATATCGATACGTTCCATAAACGTGGCCTCAGAAAAGGGATTTATATCAGCCCGAAAAGGTAACTCTCATGAAGGCAAATACGGCACCCACGTTCAGGGGGGTCCTAAAGTGTGGCTACCCCCTGTTTATGGGTTTGGATAGGATTCATAGGATTGCTAAGCAGGGCTTACTGGCCCACTTGAGATTGCGCATGACATTGGGATAAGGAGGCCATCTCTGAATGATAAAAACAGCCTTGATTGTCGAAGATCTCCCTGACGTTGCCGAATGGCTGAAACAGCGGTTAGAAGACATTTTTCCTGACATTGTGGTGCATCATGCGGCATCGATAAAAGACGCTATGAGGCATCTGGTGTTGCCATCCATAGACCTTGCCTTGATTGATCTGGGGTTACCCGACGGTCGCGGCGAGACCATCATCCGTCAGATAAAAGAGAGAAAGAGCGAGACTCTCTGTGTCGTCACCACCATCTTCGATGACGCTGATCATTTGTTTCCTGCGTTACGGGCAGGTGCCGATGGCTATTTGCTTAAAGATGAAGCGGACCATGAATTTACGGCTTCGCTTCGCGGAATCATGGGTGGGCGACCACCGTTATCGTCTTCAATCGCGCTGCAGGTGCTTGAATACTTTCGCCCATGTCGCAACGAGCAGGTTCAGCTGACCAACCGGGAACGGGATGTTTTACACCTGATAGCGAACGGACTGAGTGTTAAACAGGCCGCTGACTCGTTGGGACTGAAGCCGAATACCGTCTCGGGATACATGAAAATTCTGTATCAGAAGCTACGAGTCTCTAATCGGGCCGAGGCGGCAATAAAGGCGGTCAACATGGGCCTGATTGACCCATAAAAAGATGAGTTTCCCCCATAAACAGGGGGTTTTTGCTAGTGAGCTTAAGTCTAGAATTTTTGCACTATTTAACAGGGAAATAATCATGAAAACATTAGCAGTTCCTTTCATCGCACTGACTCTCGCTATCGGCGGGTGTGCCAGCATGGGTGGCGGCGAAGCCGAAGAGAAAAAAATTGAGGTTGTGACTGACAACCTGGAGAAAATGGAAGACAGCAAAGAAGTCTACCTGGGACAGTTCTCTGTAACCTTTGTCGTAAAAGATAAAGCGTCAGCGACCTCTGAGAGTGGGATGTTCAGTAAAGACAGAGCCTATGCAAAAGCGATTCTGAAGTCTGAGTTAAAAGGCATCCCAGAAGAAACGATGCAAGCCATTACCGATGAGGCGTACGAAAACTTCCTTGCCAAGCTGAAAGCTCAGGGGTATGTCGTTCGCAGCTACAAGGAACTTACGGCTAACAAAGACTGGGCAAAAATTGATACGCTAGAAACCCCATATCAGCCATCGTCTGTTGGCTCGTTCTTTAAAGGTGACAAAGGCAAAACATTGACGTTTACCCCAGCAGGCATGGATCTTCTTTACTACAAAACCTACCCAGCTGTTCCAGGTACGCCTTTTAACTATGATCTGGCGAAGGTGGCTGGAGATCTGGACTATCCAGTAATCATGGCCGATTACCGGGTTCATTTTGCGAATCTGTCGGGCCAGACTGACCGCTCAATGGATTACAACACGGGCAAGCGCACCTACAGTGCCGAAGTGTCATTTGGTCAGGCGATTAACGTGCAGCCAAATTCAGGTATTTCTTTCGTGCGGGGTGTGTCTGGCACATTCAGTAATAAATCAGGTTATGCCCAACTTGAAACTCCAGTCATCATCGGTGGCGGTTTCGGAGAAACTGAAGACACGACTTCAGGCGCCCAGAAAGCAGCGAATGCATTCAGTGGTCTGTTAGGCATGGTGAGCGGTGGCTCGTCCGATGTTACTGAAGTCACCGTCAACGCCGACCCGGTTGTTTATGCACGCGGCGTGGCGCAGGCGATTGATCTGACCAATGACGAGGTTCTGAAAGCCTTCGTCGCCGGAGAATAACGTCTTCGTTCTTTTAGGGGCCTTCGGGCCCTTTTTTCTTAGCAGACGAATACTGAATGAACAATTTCAGCATTGTTGAACGCGCCTGACCTATTTAGTCGTGTCAATTTCTGCAGCTGCGTTTTAAAGTCGATTGTCCGCTCTGATGGAAAGTAAGTATGAGTCTCCGCTTTCAGGCTATGTTGTCTGTTCTGATTCCCGTTTTCGTGCTTGTGATGGTTGTTTTTACTGCACTGTCTTTGCCAGAGGCGGGTGGTTCTTTTGAAGCAACGGATGGCTCTGTTTACTACACCGACGATGATGTAAAAAACGCACGGGTGAGTGCGTTTGTACAGCAAGAGGTATCAGGGGCGCGCATTCCGGCCGGTCCTGAGTTATTAATTGAAGAGCCAGACAGCCTACCATTGATTGAAGACTATCGACGGGTAGTGGCACAGGTAGGCTCGGTCTCAGATTGGCTGATTGCGGATCAGCTTGCCCTGGCGCTGGACGACGGTCGCCTGATTGATATTTCCCCTCGACAGAGAACACTGGCCGACCTCAGATTTGATTTCTGGATTCAGGCCTTCAGCGGGTTTCTTGCAGCGCTGATCTGCTTTCTGGTGTTGTTGTTAAGCTCAGACAAAAGCGAGCGACCTGGCCGTATTGCGTTTGTGCTTACCGGGGTCGGTTTCGCGCTATCAAGCTTATTTGCAGCGATATACAGCACGCGCGACCTATTCATACAAGGTGATCTGTTCTTCGCCGCCTCCATGATGAACCATCTGGGTTCTTCGCTATTTGCAACCGGGCTGATTGCTTTTCTCTGGAACTACCCGTCAGTTCTGTTTAATTCCCGCTTCGCCTGGGGCGTCTTCAGCTTACCGCTGCTATCGACTCTTAGTGCTCAATTTTTCCCAGTGCATCCTGAGACGGCGGTGATGTTTTATTTACCCTACGGTATTTCACTGATTGCTGCTCTGGTCGGATTATTTGTTCAATGGTTGAAAAGTGCGCCAGAAAGCGAGGAACGGACGAAGGTGCGCTGGATTTTTATCTCGGTCGTCGCCGGAACCGGCGTATTTGCGATAACCGCCATCGTGCCTATGTTGATGGGACGCGCACCACTGGCGTCTCAATCCATGGCGTTAGTGACCTTTCTGTTTATGTATTTCGGAATGCTGTTTGCGGTTATTTGTCACCGGGTGTTTGATCTCGACCCATGGTACGTAAAAGTCTGGGGCTGGATCGCAGGTGGTATGGCCATTCTTATGGTCGATATCCTGCTCACGTATCTGCTGTCGCGTAGTGGTCCTGAGACGTTGGCGATATCTCTGGCGCTGGTCGGATGGTTGTATTTTCCTGTGCGTCAGCTTTTTCTTGTCAGGCTGCTGCCGGGGCACCGCGGAGAACTGGACCACTGGCTGCGGGATTCGTTACCTGGCTTGGTCAATGATCGCTATCTGAGTCGCGAAGAGCGTTTAGCGGATGCGTTCCGAACCGTGTTTTCGCCGTTGGACATGAAAGTCTGTTCTGGCGCTAAGCCTGCAAAAAATGCTTTGCAACTGACGGCCGCGGATGAATCCGGAGACGCGCGCTATGTAGAGTTATTGCACCCCTTCGAGGGAGCAAGAAACCTGAACGACAATGACTACCGTACCGCAGAGCTGATACGTGCACTGGATGATCTTATCGACCATTCTCATGGCGCACATGAAGCCGGAGTCCAGTCTGAACGACAACGGATTCGCCGTGATCTGCACGATGATATGGGTGCAAAACTACTGACCATTCTGCGTCGCAGTCCTGCCGAGGAACAGCCTCTTGTTCGTTCGGCGATTGCAGATTTACGCAATCTGTTGAACCATAGCTTCGACGCGCCCGATGGTCTTGAGGCCCTGTGTGTATCGATGCAGGATGAGGCGGAAGCGAGGTGTCTGGATTACGACGTTCCACTGTCGTGGACGCATAATGTTCCCGATTTAAAACTGACCAGAAACAGCTATTACCACCTTGAACGCATCCTTCGCGAAGCGTTAAGTAACGCCTTGCGCGCAGGGAGTAAAAGCGTCGCAGTTGAAGCTTCGGTAGGTGACAAGGCGCTACTGATCAGCATGGTCAACTACTGCAAAATATCAGACCCAGCTAATATGCCCCGCATCACACAGGGCTTGGGTCAGGAGAGTATGCAGGCGCGGGCGCAATCGATTGGCGGTGAGATTTCTGTTAAGCAACATGATGAGCAGGGTGCGGCTTGCTGGCAGCTTGTATTAACTGTGCCGCTGAATGGACCACTACTTCATGCCGCGGAGACCGAGCCGTCGCTTAACCGACCCCATGAGCTATCATAGCGCCCGCTAGTTTCTTGAAACCATAGACGTTGGCGCCTCGACTGTAAGGATAAACACCGTCTTTTTTCTCGACGTGTTGAATGCAGCGCTCATGGATTTCTTTCATGATGCGGTTCAATTCTTCGTCAACGCGCGAGATTGGCCAGGTTGTCAGTTCCGCATTCTGTGAACGCTCCAGCCCCGAGACGGCGACACCGCCAGCGTTGGCTGCTTTGGCTGGTCCATACAAAGCATTGGCATTGAGGAATTGCTTGCGGGCGCCGTTTGTCAGGGGCATATTGGCACCCTCGCAAAGAATCCGAACTTCATTGCCCAGTAATGTTTCAGCGTCATTGTCATCCAGTTCATTCTGGGTCGCGCACGGCAATGCAATGTCGGCGTTTTCTATGCCCCAGGTTTTTTTCCCTTCTTGATATTCGCCTGCCGATGCTTCACTGAGGCGACCATTCTTATCCAGTTTTAAAGATTTAATAGCATCAAGCTCTTTCTCTGTTATTCCGTCTTTGAAAAACAGAGTGCCCCCAGAATCTGACAAGGTGAGAACGACAGCCCCTTCAGAAATCGCTTTTTCAGCCGCGTGCAAAGCAACGTTGCCAGAACCAGAAATCAGGATACGTTTATCGCTCAGAGAATCGTCGTGCGCTTTCAGCATCTCGCGCAGGAAATAAATTACACCATAACCCGTGGCTTCTTCTCGTCCACAACTGCCACCGAAGCCAGGTGTCTTTCCTGTGAGTACCCCTTCCCAGCGATTATTAATGCGCAGGTACTCGCCGAACATAAAGCCAATTTCATTACTGCTGACGTTTATGTCGCCAGCAGGTACGTCGGTGTCCGGACCAATATGACGGTACAGTTCACGCATGAATGACTGGCAGAAGCGCATAATTTCGCGCTGACTTTTTCCCTTAGGGTTAAAGTCCGAGCCACCTTTGGCTCCGCCCATGGGTAGCCCGGTTAATGCGTTCTTAAAACACTGCTCAAATCCAAGGAATTTAAGCACGCTTTCATTGACTGTTGGGTGGAAGCGCAATCCTCCTTTATACGCACCCAGCAGATTGTGGAACTGAACACGCCAGGCGCGGTTCACATGAACCTTTCCTTTATCATCTTCCCAGCTGACGCGGAATTTAATAATGCGATCGGGCTCGATCAGGCGCTCGATGATATTCCACTCGGCATAGGCCTCACTGCTTTCATATTCTTCGGTAATGTCTTCACAGACTTCTTTCACCGCCTGATGAAACTCTTCGGCATGAGGGTGGTAGTTTTCGAGATAATCCTGGTAAATATCGGGGGATGCCATGGCGGTTTCCTGTGTAGGGAGCTTTCCTGTGTAGGGACGGGGTGCTGTTATTTGGGCAGGCAGGGCGTCCACGCCCTGCCTCGCTGTTTTGGCTACTGGATTATGAAAAGGTAATCTGTTTCTGTTCGCTGATGTCAGGTCTGTCCTGATCACCGAGAATAGCCTTCGCGGTTTGCCAGCTGAAACTGATCGGGTTAGCGGTCGAGGCTGACAGCTCAGCTTTTTCGGGCGAAAAAGCCATAAGCTGTAAGTTGTCGTCGCGCTTCCCTTTGTCATACCAGGCTTCGACGTCAACAGACCATTTATTAGCAACGACCTCAGGATCATTAACGACTTTAATGCTGCCCCGAATATCGGCCCAGAAATGTTCTCGTGAGTCGCTGATACAAATGCGTGCAGACGGCTCACCACTGAGTTGACCAAAGGTTCCACTGCGCTTATCAGTGAAAAACCAGATGGTCTCAGTGTCGAGATCGGGCTTCGCCGCCATCGGTTTCATAAAGTCGGTAACACCTTCAATCCCCAACATAACGGCTGTTTCGCCTTTCAACGCATTCCACAGCGTGGCTTTTGGATCATTCTGTAGTTGGTCTAATGCGGCCATGAGAAACTCCTTAGCTAAAAAAAGCTAGACAAATACTGTACAAGATATGATTGGCGTAGATAGATTTTGTTCCGCTTTCTTTTTGACGCACTGGAGTTTTCAACATGATTCGCAGAAAATTCGCAGCCTCAGGTGCCGCGGTGTTTGGGCGTTGAGCCCACTGGCAGGCGGGTTGTCAGAGATGTCGAATGATCAGAATGCAGGTGGCAAACAGATGCTAGAGAACAGCGTCACGCGGCTTCGCCAGAAGCAAAAGGCACTTTCCCGGCGCGAGTTTCTTGCCCGTGGGAGTAAGTTATCCCGTTGTGAAGACTGTCTTCTTGCGTCGCGCTTGTGTGTCTGTGCTACGCGGCCCGAACCCATGAAGGGTGTTGCATTGTGCCTGATCTATTATCAGGGCGAGGTCTTTAAACCGAGTAATACCGGCCGCCTGATTGCTGATGTGCTGGAAGACAATCATGCGTACCAATGGACGAGGACAGATCCTGATGCGGGGATGTTGGCTCTGCTTTCTGATCCGGGCTATGCCCCTCTCGTGGTCTTTCCCTATGAATACGCACAGCCAGAGCGCCATATGTCCGATGATCAGCGCTTACGTGACTACATAGGTAAGCGCACACCTTTGCTGATTTTTCTCGATGGTACCTGGCGTGAGGCTCGTAAGATGTTCCGCAGTGACTGGCTTAACCGGTTTCCGGTAATTGCCGTAGAGCCTCAGGCGCTCTCTGAATACCGCCTGAGGGTCGCTGCGCGCGATCATCAGCTTGGCACCGCAGAAGTCGCGATCGCACTCCTGTCTCGTCTCGGGCAAGACCGTGCTGCATCGAACCTGGCTTCGTATTTCAGCGTCTTTCGTGAGAACTATCTGGCCGGTCGTACAAATACCTTCCCTACCGCGGTCGGGCGTGATTCACGTGGCGCCCCAGAAAACTGACAATCCATTCTCTGGCGGGTACAATCGCTGTTTTCCATCAGATAGCAAGAAGCAATTCCTATGGGTCGCGCATACCAGAACCGTAAAGAGTCGATGGCCAAGACGGCCGCTGCTAAAACGAAAGTCTATTCCAAATATGGCCGTGAGATTTACGTAACGGCGAAGGCCGGTGGTACTGATCCATCGGGCAACCTGGCGCTGCGTTCACTGATTGACCGCGCTAAGAAAGATCAGGTGCCATCGCACGTGATTGATAAAGCACTGGATAAAGCCAGTGGTGGAACCGGCGAAGACTTCCAGCCAGCGCTCTATGAGGGTATTGCTCCGGGTGGTGCCATGGTGTTGATCAGCGCGTTAACCGATAACGCCAATCGCACCTTCGGTGAGATTCGTGGTGTGTTTTCTAAGTGCAAGGCCAAACTGGGTACACAGGGTTCTGTGTCGCACATGTTCGACCACCGCGCCATGTTTGTATTTGCCGGTGACGACGAAGAAGCGGCCCTCGAAGCACTGATGATGGCCGACGTCGATGTATCTGATATCGAGTGTGAAGATGGCATGATCACCGTACTGGTGCCACCGACGGAATTCTTCAAAACCAAAACGGCGTTGCAGGAAATGAATCCGGACATCGATTTTGAAGTCGAAGAAATCACCTACCTGCCGACCATGGAGCACCCGATTGCCGGTGACGATGTTGAGCAGTTTGAGCGTTTCGCAGGCCTGATTAACGACCTCGAAGACGTTCAGGAAATCTACCACAACGGCTCGTTTGAATAAGCACGACTGGTCAGATAGTTGATTGAAAAGACGGGAGCACAGGCTCCCGTTTTTTATTCCGTAACATAAATCTGAGTAGCAGTGCAGGCCAGAGAGTTATCACCATACGCCTGTCACTTAGTTGAAATAATTCTCGGTCATCCTGCGTCACTGATATATATGTGACTCTGGGGAAGACCATGAAAACATCACTGACGGCACCCGCATTGAAGATCATTGTACCTGCGATTCTCGCAGCGACTCTGGCAGCTTGCGGCGGTGACGATAATAACAGCAGCAATAATAACGCTGACGACAATACAAACACAGATACCAACACTGGTAACAACACCGATACTGGTAATGAGACCAACAATAGCCCAACGCTGGCGGATCTGGGTATCGAGTGTGAAACAGTAACGACAGCAACCGACACCTCGGTATCGGGAACCCTCGAACTGTCAGTTGTAGATACTTACGTGTCAGGCAATGAGTTTGATACCGCGTCGGCTGAAATCGTGTCTTACGATAAGTGCTCGGACAAGCTCTACGTAGTGAATGCCGAAGATGCTACCGTTGATGTGCTCTCTCTGGCGCAGACCACAAGCGCGCCAGCTAAGCACGGCACCATTGATCTCTCTGCCGCTGCGACTGCCGCAGGTATTGAAATTGGCGCAGCTAACAGCGTATCGGCGAAACAGGGCCTTGTTGCTGTGGCGATTGAAGCAGATACCAAGCAGGACAACGGTCTGATTGCTCTGTATCGCTCAGACACTCTGGCATTGATTGGCACCTACACTGCTGGCGCACTGCCGGATATGGTGACTCTCAGTGAAGACGCCCGCTACATTCTGACGGCTAACGAAGGTGAGCCGAGCGGCGATTACACCAATGACCCTGAAGGTTCTGTCACCATTGTTGACCTCCAGAATGGCTTTGGTCCTGACGATGCTGTGGTATCTCAGGTCAGCTTTGCTGATTTTAATGTCGGTGGCAGCCGCGCGGATGAAGTTCCGGCGGATGTACGACTTCCAGGGCCTGCCGGTACAACTGTGGCTCAGGACCTGGAACCTGAATATCTGGCGCTGAACTCTGATGGTACCGTTGCCTGGGTTGCCATGCAGGAAAATAACGCAGTCGCGATTATCGACGTTGCTAACGCGACGGTTGAAGGCATGAAAGGTCTGGGTAAGAAGTCCTGGAACGCAGCTTCAAACAATGAGCTGGATGCGTCCAACAAGGATGATGGTACCGGTCAGTTCGCCAGCTATGAACAGCTGGTTGGTCTGTACATGCCGGATACCATTGTCAGCGTCGAGATTGATGGCGAAACTTACATACTCACCGCTAACGAAGGTGATGGCCGCGAGTACATCTACGAGACGACTCAACAGGCCTGCGATGCTGCTGGTCATGAATGGGATGGCGATGACTTTGCACCGGGTGGTGACGATGAAGATGCTGATGCCTACGCCAATGAAGAAGACGATTGCATCTCGTGGATTGATGAAGCTCGTGGTGGTGACATTGAAGAGCTGGTGGCTGATGCACATCCTCTCAAGGCGGCTCTGGACGACAATGACCAGCTGAAGCGTATCAAAGTAACAACTGATCAGGCGGAATACGCTGCCGCTGATGACATCGTGACCTTTGGTGCTCGTTCGTTCTCAATCTGGGATGCAGCCGGCGATCTCGTGTATGACAGTGGCGATGTGATTGCCAAGCAAGTATACGATGTAGACCCTGAGGACTTTAACTCGACCAACGACGAGAACGACTCAGGCGACAACCGCTCTGACGACAAAGGTACTGAACCAGAAGCGATTGAAGTCGCGAAGATCGGAGATCGTTTCTTTGCCTTTGTTGGTTTAGAGCGTCAGGGTGGTGTGATGGTTTTCGACATTACTGATCCAACTGACCCTGAGTATCAGAGCTACCTGAATAATCGCGACTTTGATGCACCTGTCTGCACTGTGGTTGATGGGACTGAATGCGATAACGACACATACAGTGTTGATGCAGGCGACCTCGGCCCTGAGTCCATTGAGTACTTCACCCGTGAAGGTAAGCACTTTATTGCAGTCGGTAATGAAGTCAGCGGAACCACGACCGTGTACTCGATCGGTTTTCAGGATATCCGATAAGCGTTAGCCAATAAAAAGCCCGGTTGTCATACGGCAGCCGGGCTTTTTTTATGTCCAAAGTACGACAGCGAATGACTCAGCGGCGACGTTCATTCCGTAGCGATTGCATCACCCGGGCAGTCTGCGGGCGCACTCCGCGCCAGACATAGAATGCCTCAGCCGCCTGCTCGACCAGCATGCCCAGGCCATCAATGGTGCGAAGGGCTCCGTGTTCTTCGGCCCATCGGTTAAAGACAGTCATGCTGCTGCCGTACATCATGTCGTAGGTCGTCGTGTTCTGGTGAATAACTGAAACCGGTATCGGAGGCATTTCGCCAGCCAGACTGGCGGATGTACCATTGATAATGAGATCAAAGCTGCCTTCAATATCGCTGAAGCCACAGGCTGAAATACGACCGAGGTCGGCAAAGTCGTTTGCCAGCGTCTGTGCTTTTGACTCTGTGCGGTTGGCAATAACGATCCCAGCCGGTTGCTGCTCCAGAAGGGGGTGCAGCACGCCGCGGACTGCGCCACCGGCACCGAGAATGAGGATACGCTTGCCTTCCAGAATCACCGAGTGGTTAATCATCAGATCTCTGACCAGACCAGCACCGTCGGTATTGTCGGCGAGCAGGGTACCGTCAGGCATCTTCTTTAGTGTATTAACGGCCTCTGCGCGTTTAGCACGGGCGGTTAGTTCGTTGGCTAAGCGATAGGCATTTTCTTTGAATGGCACCGTTACGTTTAATCCGCTGCCTCCGTGCGCGATAAAGCGCCTGACTTCGCCGTCGAAGTCATCTAATGGCGCCAGCAGCGTTTTATAAAATAAGTCTTCACCGGTCTGCTCAGCAAAGGCATTCTGAATATCAGGTGACTTGCTGTGCGAGATCGGATTGCCGACTACTGCATAGAGGTCGGTCATTGCGTCTCCTTACTGCTGCCGGTACTACACCCAGTCCCGGTGAGGCAGAAAATCTTTGTAAAGGCGTTCTTCAGGGCTGCCCGGTTCAGGGTTCCAGTCGTAATCCCAGTGCGCGACAGGAGGCATCGACATCAGGATGCTCTCTGTACGTCCACCGGTTTGCAGGCCAAATATCGTGCCGCGGTCAAAAACCAGATTGAACTCGACGTAGCGTCCCCTGCGATAGCATTGGAATTTACGCTCACGCTCGCCCCAATTTGTGCCTTTACGGCGTTCTATGATGGGTACAACAGCATCAATATAGCCATTGCCGACTGCCTGCATAAAGGCAAAACTGCGCTCAAAGTCGACTTTGCCATCCCAGCTGTTCAGGTCATCGAAGAAGAGGCCGCCAACGCCACGGGTTTCATTCCGATGCTTCAGGAAGAAGTACTCGTCGCACCACTTCTTGTACTTGGGGTAAATATCTTCGCCGAATGGAGCACACAGGTCTCTAGACACCTGGTGCCAATGCACAACATCCTCCTCGAACGGGTAGAAAGGCGTCAGGTCGAAGCCTCCACCAAACCACCAGACTGGCTCTTCGCCCTCTTTCTCGGCAACGAAGAAACGCACGTTGGCATGAGAGGTTGGAATGTAGGGATTCTCTGGATGGATAACTAGTGAGACGCCCATTGCCTGAAAACTACGCCCCTCAAGCTCTGGGCGGTTGGCCGTGGCTGATGCTGGCAGTTTTGCGCCGCGAACATGTGAAAAATTCACGCCGCCTTTTTCGATGGTGCCGTCGGTAATCACCCGCGTCCTGCCGCCACCGGTGAGAGCCATAGGATTATTGCCTGCGTCTTCGCGATCCCAGGCGTCTTCAACAAAAGCCGCTTTGCCGTCCGCGGCTTCCAGGGCTGCACAAATTCTGTCTTGCAGATCCAGCAGGAAGGATTTCACTGCCTGAATGTCGCATGAAGTGTTGGCCATTAGTTCTCCTGATTTGCTCAGCGCAGGCGCTGGCCGTCGAGTGTTCGTATTTCGGAAGGCTGGCGTCGCCCACCGAGCTTGCCGGGGAGCAGGCAGTTCAACCCGTCAGGGAAGTACTTGCGTACTTTCAGGGCAGAGCGAGCGGGCTCTTTACCAGCGGGGTTAGCCGATGTGGATACCAGCGGCCCGACTTCGTTGCAGAGCGCTTTTACTATCGGGTGGTCACTGATTCGCACGGCCAGGCTACTGTGTTCACCCCGGAGCCAGGTCGGTACTGAGTCATAACAGGGCAGTACCCAGGTCATCGGGCCCGGCCAGGTGGCCATGACTGTGTTCATATCGTCATCTGACAGTGGCTTGATCCAGTCCTGAAACTGATCGAGAGATGAGCCAACCAGTACCAGGCCTTTATGCTCAGGGCGCGACTTGAGATCGAGAATTCTGTGGACTGCCTGTTTATCGGTCGGATCGCAGCCGAGCCCCCAGACCGCTTCAGTCGGATAAGCGATAACGCCACCAGAGCGGATACAACGTAGGGCCTGATGTAAGTGCCAAGGGTTCACGGAGGGGTTCCAGCTTATTTGGTAATAAAGACTGCGGAACCCTACCTCAAGCCCGGCGTGGCGGCAAGAAGACGAAACTGAGACAGCGCAAGGTCGGCGTAGGTAGCTATTGCTTTGACAGTTTAGACAGGAAAGTCACGGCCTGGTCCGGGGTGAATTCTCTCGGGTCAAACGTGTTCTGGCCAACCTCGTTGAGAAGTTTGTAGAAGTCGTCTGACGCTGGGGCAAACCCCATATCCCAGGCACCAAATGTGGTTGCATCAATGTATTCGTAGCCAACAATGACGACGTCATCGTGGCGTGGGTCGTCTGCGATATCAAGGAACAGTTCATTGACCTCCTCGCGCTCGCCTTCGAGCGTTTGCAGGAAGTATCTTTGGTCGTAGCAAAGCATGCCACAGATATCGATGCTCTGATTATTGTCCCGTGCCACCGTCAGAATGTTCTGAATATCCTGCAGGCTCATGTCCCGTGTAGCACGGCTTAGATAAGTCAAACGTATCAGCATTGAACGACTCCGGAGTTTATCGGTGACTTTCTACCTTTGTTGTGAACGAAGGCCAATTTGTTAACTAACCTGAGTGTAGACGCTTCTGAAGAAGGGAACCCCGTATGTCATATACGCCAGTTGTTTTGCCTGAGTGGGCACTGTTAGGTCAGGCTCCGGTCGATCTCTCGGATGACCTGCGCTCGTGTTTGCAGACGTCGGAACCCTTGGGCCCGGGTAAGGCAACCCAGAAGTGGTTAAAGAAACATCCGGATTTACCTGTGCTGGTAGTGATTGCTACGACTGATAATCACGTCTGGATATTCGAGCAACTGATGTTTATACGGGAGCGTCTCCAGAACACTCAGTTACGTATTATCTGCTTCACAGAAGAAGAATGTATGGAGAGCTTTGCTGAACAGATTCAGGGTTGGCAGATTCACCGTTTGCAGGCGCTTCAGGAGTGGTCTGATGGCTTCCTGCGTAACCTTCTGATGGCCGAGAGCGAAGCGTTTAACGCTATTGGTGGGCAGCGTCGCCGGCGCGAATCTGAGCTGGCGCTTCTGACCTGGCTGGCACGTACAGGCCGGGATGAGTCGCTGGGCAATAAGCAGTTGAGGGAAGTAGCTGCACTGCTGACGGATCTTCTGGGGGCCCGGTCTGTATTGCTTGATCCTGATCACGAGCTGCTTGGCACTTATCCTGCGGAGATGCAGGGACTCAGTTGGCACGATACGCTGGATGCCCAGTTCGTTGGTTTCACGGTCAGTGAGCAACCGATTCGAGTGCAGCTGGATGCAACCTTGCCGGTACACGAAAAAGCCACCGACATTATCGGTGCGCACATCCGTGGCAGCATACTTATCCCTTTCCGCTGTTATGAAGAAATTCGGGGATATCTACTCATTTTGCTGACGTCAGAGCAGCTGGCCAATCTGGATGTCGGCACGGTGAACCTGTTGGAAAAAACGGCGGATCAGCTGCGTGTGCTGATAGAAAGACGGCAGAGTGAGCAACGCCTGCGAGTTCAGTATGATCGTCTGCAGGAAACATTAAAGCAGCTCTACAGTACCCAGGAACAGTTATTTCATGCTGAAAAACTGTCCTCGTTAGGGCAGCTCGCCGCGGGCATTGCTCATGAAATTAATAACCCGGTGTCATTTGTACTCAGTAACTTCGAGCCCCTTGATGAATATATATCCGGGATGAGTGAACTGATCCGCTTACATGATCAGTTTGCCCAGACTTTGGATGCGGGCGATGAGCAGCTACGCCAGCAGCTGCGGAATACGATTCAGGACAGAGAAAAGTCGATCGACCTGGAATTTGTTCTGGAGGATGTGTTCTCCCTGGTTGCCGATTCACGGAATGGGTTGAGTCGCGTGTGCGAGATAGTGAAAAACCTCAAAAATTTCGCTCACAAAGATCAGCTGGAGAGTGGCGACTTTGATCTCGTTGCCTGCTATCACGACAGCGTTGGCATACTTCGCCATCAGCTCCAGGATGGAATATCAATAGTTGAACAGTTGCCGGACAAAGCTTTGTTGGAGGGGAACTCGGGCATGATGGGGCAGGTGTTTATTAATCTGATTCAGAACAGCATCCATGCCATGTCGGGCCAAGGCTCGATCTCTGTCGCAATCACGGAAGTGGCAGATGAGTGGATCATTCAATTATCTGATACTGGCCCCGGTATTCCAGACGATGTCAGAGCTAAAATCTATGATCCGTTTTTTACCACCAAACCTGTCGGCGAGGGCACGGGTCTGGGGTTGTCGACCGTGTACAGCATTATTGAGCGCCATAAAGGACGCATTGAATATAAAGCAGGTGAGGGGAGTGGGGCCTGCTTTGAGATCAGGTTACCGCGAGGGGCGTAATCCAGCTGATCTCTACTTAGCTTATTTCTACTTAGTCAAATGAGCCGGTTCCAAGCGGATGAAAAGCTCACCTTCGTTCTTTTGCAGAAAGCCGTCGTAGCAGGCATGTTGCAGTTCCTGCTCTTCATCTGGAAGCCAGTGACGGTTGTCGAATTCAATGATCTGATCAATGGAGTCGAGTTCAATGCCGTAAGTTCTGCCTGCTGCGCGCAATATAACCACTACGGGCTTCAGCATTTCTTCGAGGCGCGCTGCTGCTTGATCGAACAGGCGCAATAGCACTTTCAGGGTGGAGTGCTTCTCATCGTTCAGAATCCGGTTCGCCTCCTCAGCGTTGCCTTCTTCTTGTGCCATTTTCAGTAGCCGGTTCGCCAGAGAATGTATGTGTTTATGCGGCGCGTCGAACTGGGCCATGATCTTACGCAGCTCTTCATCGAGCGCTTTGTATTTGTCGTACCAGAGGCCAAATGCACACAGGTGAGGATCGGTCGCTTTCTTAAACTCTTCGCTATGGTTAATGCTGTGTTCGAGGGCCTTAATCCAGTCAATATGATCCTGGCGACGTAGCTTCAGCATCTCAATAAGCTGCTCGCATTCCTCCAGTTGTGAGGATGACCGAATAAGGCGGCTGAAGTTGAATAGCGGAATCTGGTTGCCTTCATAGGTGAACATGCGGCGAATGCCTGATTTACCACCGGGAACATCGTGCGGGTCGATGGCGTCCAGAGTCGTGATGTACTGAATCGAATCGACGGGCAGGGCGTACTTGGCGCGTGGTAAGTGAAAGGTAAGGTAGCTTCCAGCCACATCGGGTTTTGTGGCAACGGCGGTCTGGTTCATTGGTGGCTCCTCCTGATTCGATAAAGTGTAGATCAGGTCTGGAGCATTACCATGTGCCGAACAAGGATTTCACCGTGCCCGGCAATAGCCGCCGGGCGCCTGTAACAGCCAGCCCTCCAGCTCCAACATCAGAAGTTCACCCAGAAGCTCAGGGATTGGGCGGGCGCTACGCAAGGCGATAACATCGACTGGTGTCGGGTTGAAATCGATATGATTGAGCAGATCGGGGGCGTCCGATACTGGGGCGCTGGTGGCTGACGCCGCGCGGTTGTCGTTGTCCGTAAATCCCGGCAATGATGCTTGCTGAGCCGGCATGTGGGTTGTCATTGTTGCTTCAAGAATCTGCTGAGCAGTCTCAACCAGCAGGGCGCCTTCGCGAATCAGCTGGTGTGGGCCCCGGCTCAGGGGATTCCCGAGTGCTCCGGGTACGGCCAATACGTCTCTGCCCTGATCGGCGGCCATACGGGCGGTAATCATAGTGCCACTTTTGATACCGGCTTCGACCACGACGGTCGCGCTACTCAGCCCACTGATAATGCGATTACGGGACGGAAAGTGACGCGCCTGTGCTTTCGTGCCGGGGCTGAACTCACTCAGCAATAAGCCCTGCTCGATGATGCTGGCTGCCAGACTGCGGTGTTTCGCCGGGTATATGATATCGGGCCCGGTTCCCATCACGGCAATGGTTGCTCCTGCCGACACTGCACCGCGATGTGCTGCGCCGTCGATGCCCAGGGCCAGACCACTGACGACAGAGATCCCGGCGGAAGCAAGCTCAGCGGCGGTATCCAGCGTCCAGTCGAGGGCTCCGGCGGATGCGCCACGACTGCCGACGATAGCGATAGCCGGTTGCTCCAGCGCGCTCAGGTTGCCGCGGTACCAAAGAAAAATGGGCGCATCACGAAGTACGTTCAGGGATTCCGGATAGTCTGCCGATCCAGCCAGAAGCACCCCTTGATTCGGGTGCTGGCACCACCGTTCAAGAACTTCAAAGCCTTGGTTAAGAGAGGCATCGTTCTGCCAGCGGTCTGCCTGATCGGGTTTGAGGCCGAAGCGGATAAGATCCGCGCTGCTGCATTCAGTCAGTGCCTCAGCATCTGCCAGCTGATTGCGAATGTCGTTTAGCGCGACATTGCCGACGCCAGAGATATTGCGTAAACGCCACCAGGCAAGCAGCGTATTGCGGTCGGGTGAGTTCTTGAGTCCATCCATGGACATTCGGCCTCCGTGGCCAGCCAGACGCCCCTCTGCATGAGATGCGTCTGTTATTGAGGTTGGTCAGATCTTCGGTGACTCGAAGTAATCGCCCACTTTCAGCGGACGCTGAGCGCGCATGATCAGAGCGTAGGACATCTTCTCGTACACACGGAACACCATCATGCTACCGGCGTCCTCTGCTGGCAGGCGGATCTTTTCTTTCTCAACAGGATCGTAAACAACTTCACCTGCTTTTTTGATCAGCATGACATGGCCCACTTCCATACCGTCGCGCTCGCCGCGGTTGAGAGCAACCACATCGAACTGTCCAACGTGAGAGACACCATTGGTCACAGCTAGAATTTCACCCGCAATACGCTGACCCGGCGCTTTAGGAATAAAACGGGATTTCAGTTCGCGGTCTTCTGTTTCCAGCAGGCGGTCGCGGGTTGATACTTGCTGGTTGGTCTTTTCCAACATCAGGGTGATGACATCGCCCTCAACGGTTTCAACAGACGCCTTACCGATATCGGTGGCTTCCATACCCAACACTTCATCCGTTACCGGATCAACGAATACGTCACCTTTGCGGTAGATGCCGTAAGCAGAGGCCAGTTGGCCATCAACTTTGCCGCGTGCGTAAACTTTGGTTCCGGCGCCCATCAGCACACGTCCATCAGCACCGCTGACAATATAAGGCGCTTTGGCAAGCTCTTCGGGCTCGACAATGCGGTGGTCACGCAGAAAACCCTGAATCGCGTCCATCGGAATAGCCGCGATGGCAGCTTCGATAGGCTGAACCCGTGCCGAAGGAGACATTTTTACGTCACCCGGGCGCAATTTAACGGTGCGGGATGCCTGCCCTCGCTCCATTACAGTTAGTTTTTTCTGGCCATCTACGTCAATCAGGCCGATCATGTCGCCAGGGTAGATAAGGTGAGGGTTGTTGATCTGGTCGTTCTGGTACCAGATTTCAGGCCATTCCCAAGCGTTGCCAGTGAAGCGTTCTGCGATATCCCAGAGGGTGTCACCCTTTTGTACCGTATAGCGCTCAGGGGCATCAGCTCTGAGTTCCAGTGCATTTGCACCGGCTGAAAGGCACATCAAACCTGTAACGAGGAGTCGTTTGATGGTTTTGCTCATCCTTTATTCCCTTTATTATTAGCGTTCAGGGTGACGTTGAATTGGCTGCCACGCGGCCATATTAGCAAGTCACTACCATAAAATTCCATAAGTACCGCATTTCTCATGGCCATACTAGATATTCTGGAATTCCCGGACCCACGTCTGCGAACCGTTGCACAACCTGTAAAAGAGGTCGACGCACGAGTGCAGAAAATCGTCGACGACATGTTTGAAACCATGTACGACGCACCCGGCATCGGCCTGGCAGCGACTCAGGTAAACATACACGAACGCATCATTACGATCGATGTGTCTGAAGACAAGAGCGAACCACTGGTATTCATCAACCCCGAGATTACCGTTCTTGATGGTGAGCTGGAGTCAATGCAGGAAGGTTGTCTCTCTGTGCCCGGCTTCTATGAAGACGTGACCCGGGTTGAGCATTGCCTGGTGAAGGCCGTTGACCGTAATGGTGAAACGTTCGAGCTTGAGTGCCGTGGCCTGCTGGCAGTGTGCATTCAGCACGAAGTCGACCACCTCGAAGGTAAGCTGATGGTTGATTACATATCGCCTGTGAAGCGTAATCGCATCAAGAGCAAGCTGGACAAGAAACACAAAATCGAAGCCCGTCAGGGGAAACGTTAATACATGGCTCTACGCATTGTTTTTGCCGGTACGCCGGATTTCGCCGCGGTTCACCTGTCTGCGCTGGTTAACAGTGAGCATGAAGTTGTTGGTGTCTACAGTCAGCCAGACCGTCCGGCGGGGCGCGGCAAAAAGCTTCAGCCCAGCCCGGTAAAAAAAATCGCGCTTGAGCATGATATCCCGGTGTATCAGCCGCTCAATTTTAAAGACGATGCCGATGTAGAGGTGCTCAGATCGCTCAACGCCGATGTTATGGTGGTGGTTGCCTATGGTCTGCTGCTACCGAAGCGTGTTTTGGATACACCGAAGTTTGGTTGCCTGAACGTGCATGCTTCTCTCTTGCCACGCTGGCGTGGCGCAGCGCCAATTCAGCGCTGTATCGAGGCCGGAGACATGGTGACAGGCATTACTATCATGCAGATGGATGTCGGCCTGGATACGGGCGATATGCTGAGTAAAGTCACGACCGGAATTAATCTCGATGACACCGGCGGCTCGCTGCACGATCGTCTGGCAGAGATGGGGCCGGGGGCGTTGCTAAAGACGCTGGCGGATGTTGAAGCAGGAGCACTGAACCCTGAGCAACAGAATGACGCCGCTGCCTGTTATGCCCACAAACTGAGCAAGCAGGAAGCCCTGATTCAGTGGGATGCCTCAGCCGACGAGCTGGCCCGGCGGGTCCGAGCATTTAATCCGTTTCCTATGGCTTACACCTTACTGGGCGATGAGCGTATCCGGATTCATGCCGCAGTGGCGTTGGATAAAGCGACACAGCTGGCGCCAGGGACCATTGCTAATGTGTCTGCGGACGGTATCGAAGTCGCCTGTAACGAGGGCGTTCTGAAACTGACTAAGCTGCAACTGGCCGGTAAAAAACCGATGGCTGTCGCTGACATTATCAACGGCCAGCCGAATCTGTTTCAGCCGTTTTACGTACTTTCTTCTGAGCTTTGATCATGCAGAATCTATATGGGCGCGGCAAAGCCAGTGCCATGACACCGCGCCACGCAGCGACACTTGCTGTGGCTGCGGTCATGTCTGGGCAATCGCTTAATCAGGTGATCCCTTCCCTCGAAGATCGCATTGAAGACAGTGAACGGGGCTTCTTCCGGGATCTGACTCTGGGCAGTTGCCGTTGGTACTTCCGACTGAATGCGCTGACCAAAATGCTGTTGAAGAACCCGTTTCCGGAAGAAGATCAGGATCTTCATGCTCTGATGATCGTCGGGCTGTATCAACTGGTTATGCAGGGCAAAGCGCCACACGCTGCGGTACATGCCACAGTTGATGTCTGCGAAGAGATGGGTAAAGGCTACGCTAAGCCGGTCATCAACGCGTGTTTACGGCGTTACGGCCGCGAGTACGAAAGCCTGCTACCGCCTCTGGACGACAACCCGGTAACCGCGACCAGTCATCCAAAATGGTTAGTGAAAATGCTGACCAAAGCCTGGCCCGAACAATGGCCGGAGATACTTGATGCAAACAACGAGCGTGGCCCATTGTGTTTGCGTGTGAATCAGCGTCATATCAGCCGGGATGAGTATCTCGGGCGTTTGCAGGAAGCCGGTATTGAAGCAATGGCCGGTGAGCACAGTAGCTCAGCAATTTACCTTGAGGAGTCATGCGACGTAACGACGCTGCCCGGCTTTGCGGACGGCGACGTCAGTGTGCAGGATGAAGCCGCGCAGCTGGCGGCTCAGATACTGGCACCAGAAGATGGCGAGTGCGTGCTCGATTCCTGTGCCGCGCCCGGAGGTAAGAGTGCTCATTTGCTGGAGTCAGCCGATATTCGTCTGATGGCGGTGGATGCCGATGAGTCGAGACTTGAGCGTGTGCACGAAAACCTTGAACGCCTGAAGCTCAACGCAGATATCGCCTGCATAGACATGTGCTCAGACGAGCCCTGGTGGCAGGATTATTGTGACGATGAGCCGGGTTTCGATGCCATTTTGCTGGATGTACCCTGTTCTGCGACCGGTGTTATCCGCAGGCACCCAGATATCCGCATGCTGCGTCGCCGGGAAGACATTGCGCAGCTGGTTGAGGTACAGGCTGATATTCTTGAGCGCGCCTGGCAGATGCTGAAGCCGGGCGGGCGCCTGCTGTATGCCACCTGTTCGGTGCTGCCACAAGAAAACTGCGAGCAGATTGTACGTTTTGTTGATGTGCATCCGGATGCAACGCTCGTTACACTGGACAATGACTGGGGAATCGCCTGCAATGCCGGGCGGCAGTTATTTCCGACGCCGCGCGGACACGACGGCTTTTATTACGCGCTCTTGCACAAAACTGCAGACAATAACTGCTGAAGGCAGACGGGACTCTGAGCTGATATGAAGATTATTATCCTTGGCGCCGGACAGGTCGGGGGCACGCTGGCAGAAAATCTCTCCAGTGAGAAAAACGATATCACCATTATCGACACAGACACTGATCGCCTGCGTGAACTGCAGGATCGTATCGATGTTAAAACCGTCTATGGTCATGGATCGTTCCCGCATGTGCTGCGTGACGCTGGGGCAGACGATGCCGACATGCTGGTCGCGGTGACTAATTCCGATGAGACCAATATGGTCGCCTGTCAGGTGGCTTACACCCTGTTCAGAACGCCGACCAAGATTTCCCGTATTCGCTCCAATGCTTACCTGAAGCAGACGGACCTCTTTAATGTCGATGCTTTTCCAATTGATGTTCTGATCTCACCGGAGCAGGTTGTTACCAAATACATCCGTCGCCTGCTGGAATTTCCCGGAGCGCTGCAGGTACTCGATTTTGCCGACGGTAAAGTTCAGCTGGTTGCTGTTAAAGCCTATTACGGTGGGCCTCTTGTCGGACAGGCCATCTCAACACTGAAAGATCACCTGCCTAACGTTGAAACCCGTGTTGCTGCGGTGTTCAGACGCAATACTGCGATTGAGCCGAAAGGCGATACCGTGATTGAAGCCGATGACGAGGTCTTTTTCATCGCTGGCCGCGAGCATATCCACACCGTGATGAGTGAGCTGCGTCGTTCGGAAGACTCGTACAAGCGGGTCATCATTGCGGGTGGCGGCAACATTGGTTACCGGCTCGCGAAAGCACTGGAAAAGCGCTACAGGCTTAAAATCATCGAGCACAACCCTGAGCGTGCACGTTACCTGAGTGAGAATCTCGACCGCACTGTGGTTCTGCATGGCAGCGGCACCGACAAGAGCCTGCTCGAAGAAGAGAATATTGAGAATACCGACGTCTTCTGTGCCCTGACCAACGATGACGAAGTAAACATCATGGCCTCGCTGTTGGCGAAGCGTCACGGCGCCCGCAAAGTGATGACCCTGATTAACAAAGCGGCCTATGTTGATCTGGTGCAGGGTGGCATGATCGACGTGGCGATCTCACCGCAACAGGCAACCATCGGCAGCCTGTTGACGCATGTGCGTCGGGGCGATGTGGTGAATGTTCACAGCCTGCGTCGCGGCGCCGCTGAAGCCATTGAAGCTATCGCTCACGGTGACAGCATGTCATCTAAGGTGGTCGGGCGTCGTGTGGGTGAGATTAAATTACCGCCGGGTACCACCATTGGTGCGATTGTGCGCGGCGATGACGTCATTATGGGACGCTCGGATGTGGTAGTGGAATCGGATGACCACGTGATTCTGTTCGTGATGGATAAGCGCCACATCGCCGATGTGGAACGACTCTTCCAGGTGGGCTTGGGCTTCTTCTGATATGCACTTTACTGTGATTGCCCGGGTACTGGGCATTTTCCTGATGTTGTTCAGTCTGACCATGCTGCCGCCCATGGTCGTTTCTATGTGGTATGACGATGGAGCGACTGAGGCCTTCAGCGTTGCCATGTCTCTGGTTCTCGGGATTGGCTTCTTCAGTTGGCTGCCTTTCCGGGGCGTTAAAAAAGAACTTAAAACCCGTGACGGGTTTATTGTTGCCGCATTGTTCTGGCTGACTCTGGGACTGGCCGGCACATTACCTTTCATGCTCGCCGAAAACCCCGGTCTGAGCTTCGCCGATGCCTTCTTCGAATCCCTGTCGGGCTGGACAACCACCGGTGCGACGGTGATGACGGGTCTCGAATATCTGCCGAAATCGATACTCTGGTATCGCCAGCAACTGCAATGGCTGGGCGGTATGGGGATTATCGTACTGGCCGTAGCGATCCTGCCGATGCTCGGCATTGGTGGTATGCAGCTGTTCCGTGCTGAAATGCCGGGCCCTCTGAAAGACTCCAAGCTCACGCCACGTATCACAGAAACCGCAAAAGCACTCTGGTATATCTACTTGTCTTTGACCATTGCCTGCGCACTGGCTTACTGGCTCGCGGGTATGAACACCTTTGATGCCATCGCGCACAGCTTCTCGACGGTCGGTATCGGGGGCTTCTCAACCTATGACGCCTCCATGGGGCACTTTGACAGCGCACTGATTGAAGCCATCGCCATGTTCTTTATGCTGGTGGCAGCATTGAATTTTTCTCTGCACTTCTACGCCTGGCGATACAAAACCGTGCGTCACTATTTTCTCGATTCAGAAGTGAAGTTCTTTCTGTTCGTTATGCTGGGTGGTGCGCTTCTCACCGTGATCGCACTGTGGATGACAGATACCTACGACTTTGGCGGTGCCGTTCGCTATGGCTTGTTTGAACTGGTGTCGGTTGCCACAACGGCTGGCTTTGGTACCGCCGATTTCTCGGTCTGGCCGGTTTTCCTGCCTGTACTCCTCTTTATGATGGCATTCATTGGTGGCTGTGCGGGCTCGACCGGCGGTGGCATGAAAGCCATTCGTATCCTGTTGGTATTCAAACAGGGCCTGCGCGAGATTCATCGACTGATTCACCCCAATGCCATTATTCCGGTTAAGCTCGGCAAGCAACCGGTAGCCGACCGTATTCTGGAATCCGTCTGGGGTTTCTTTGCGCTCTATGTGGTTACCTTCATGGTCATGATGCTAGCTTTGATGGCGACCGGGCTGGATCAGGTCACCGCGTTCTCAGCCGTCGGCTCCTGCCTTAATAACCTCGGTCCGGGCCTTGGTGAAGTTTCAGCACATTACGGCAATATCTCCGATACCGCCAAGTGGATACTGGCCCTGACTATGCTGCTTGGACGTCTGGAGATTTTCACCCTGTTGGTGCTGATTACCCCGAGCTTCTGGCGGAGTTAATATTGAGGATTATCGACAGGGATATGTCTTCTGAAAATAAGCTACAACGCGTCAGTAATCAGCGTCTGTTTATTCCAATCGTTGCTCTCGTCCCTTTTGTCTTACTTACTTCAGCCTATATCGAGCTAGGTTGGAGTTTGTCTGATCTGAAGGGGCAGATTTACTTTGCTATGTCTGCTCTTCTTTTGACGGTTTACTGGTGGCTACCTTTCGGCTTATTTCCGAAGTCGCATAAGGAATCGATTGAGTTTGATCGAGAGAGACTCCGGGTCATTCGCGGAGAAAAGAGTTGGACTGGCAGGTGGAGTGAGTGGCAAGCATTCAAGGTTGAAATGGTTATCAGTCAGGTCGGTTATAACTGTTGTTTGATTTTCTACGGGCGCGATGGAAAGGAATTCAGTTTCTACTTCCGCAATCTTATGGCATCCGAGATTGAAAGGTTTCTTGAGGGGGCGCCGCTTGTGAAGCGGTAATGAACTGGGAGGCTAAACCCAGTTTTCGGCCCGTAGACCAGAAACCCGTTGAAACTCGCGTTCGTTATTGGTCACTACAATAAGACCGAGTGAGCGGGCATGGCCTGCGATCATTTGATCGTACGGGCCGATAGGGCGTCCGCTACGAGCAAGTTCAGCGCGGATTTGCCCCGTGTGCTGTGCAGCGTGTGCGCCAAAGTCCAGAACTTCCAGTCGGCTCGCAAACGACTCGACAACTTTCAGGTTACGTTCAGGGTTGGTGGATTTTTCCGCACCGTATAACAATTCCATCAGGGTGACAGAGGAAATTGCCATCTGCCCATCATGCGTATTGAATTTCTCCCGGACCTGCTCAGGTCTATTTTTGATCGCGTAGATCACGATATTAGTATCGAGCAGATACTTAATCATCAGAAGTTCTCACGCGTTTGTTCGTCCGGTTGCTCTCGTTCAATCATAAAGTCATCCGTGGCGCGCAACCCCTCAAACCAACTATCCCAGCTCTCACCAACGGGGGTTATGATGAGTGCATTCCCGACAGAAAAGATATTCACCTTTTTCACACCGTCTGCAAACTCAAGTGCTCGCGGAATTCGTATCGCTTGATTCTTGTTGTTCGAAAATATGGATGCTTCTGCCATAACTAGCCTCACTAAACAGAAGGTTGATTTAGTTAATATGATAGTGGACTAGGTATATGTCAATAACATATACCTAGTCCGCTCCATTTTCTGATGCTTGGTTAATACTTCCACTGTTCATCGCAGAGGACGGCGCGCGCTTCAGACGGAACTTAACCAACGCGTACCCCAAGAGGTATAAGGTCGCAATCAGAAGTGCAGCGGCAGTGCCCAGTTGGAGCCCCAGAATTGGGTATATCTGAGTGACTGATGCTACGTAGATCACCATAGAGACCAGCCCTGCGGGGTACTGCTTGACCGTGGCAGCGACGACCGGTGCGCCGTAGCTTAACTGCAATACGATCAGTGTCGGAAAAAAGCTGACAGGAAACGCTGCTAATAAGCCTGCCTGTGAGGGGGACAGCCAGTGTGCTATCGCGGTAATTCCCAGTACGCTGATGGTTGCCATGACCGCACGGAACAGAATCGCTGGTGCCGGACGTTGCCAGAGGTTGTCACTGTTCAGTGCGACTTTGGCGTCAGGTACAGACCGGAGAAGCCGGCTTGCTATGGCGATCAGAGCCAGAATAATCAGTGCATTCTGCCACCAGTTGGCGTTCCAGTACTGCAGCGGCGTGACCGTTGCGAGAAATGCCCCCAGTGCTATCGTCGCGGGTATCAGAACGTGCCTTGGACGATGCCAGCGACGGCTGGCATACAGATAGCTGGTAGCCAACGCCAGGCTGCCGGTCAGACCAATCAGGGTATATGTCGCTCCTTCTGCTGCGAAATCAGAGCCCAGTTCAAACCCCATAAAGTACAGAGTAATGGCGCTACCCAGCGGAAAGCCTGCCAGTACACCTGCCCATGCCGGGCCATAGCGTCGTGCTACGACAGCCAGCATAACGACCGTTAGAAACGTAACCAGTATCTTTGTAAATAAGAGCAGCAAAAGGAGAGCCTCGGATGTCGTTCCGCGATGATAGCTGACGCCCGGGGCAGTGTCAGGTGAAGATCAATACAGTAAAACGGGCCATGTAGAGGCTTTTGTTATCTTATCGGGTCACTTTGGCGCGACCTGACTAAACTCGTTGGCGAGGCATTTCAACGGGGCATATTCTGGTACCTGCAACAGTAGCCAGAGGGATGCGGTACTGGCTTATTCTCGCGAACGATGCAGGGATAAGAATAATGATAATAAAACCAACTGTAAGTCTGGTGGCACTCACGCTACCACTATCAGCTCTGGCTGAATTGCAATCTCTTGATGAATACGCCATGAGCACCGTATCCGGGCAGTCCGGTATTACCATTGAAATGGAAGCTCAGATGGACATCGGTGAGATCGTCTACACAGACGAAGGCTCTCTTGCGATTACCGAGATATTTCTGGGCGGTGCTGACCGCGACGACCTGTTTGTTGAAGGTTACACAGCGGCGAACGGTGGCACACCTTTTATCCAGAATGTCTCTCCGCTACTTGATGATCTGAAGCTTGATATTGATATATCAGAGGCAGGTGAACTCTCCCTGAAGTTCTATCCAGTAGGCTATGCGGCGCCGGTGGATTTCAGTATCCGTACCCAGGCCTGGGAGATTCGTGACGCCGATGGGGATCTGAACTTTACCCTGATCGATAATTTCAAACTGGATGGCATATTCACTCAGCTTTGGGCCACCATCGGTCATGATGACGATCTTGGCGCCGACAAGCTGCATATTGATCTCAGGATGGGTATTGATGATATGGATTTCGATATGCCAGCACTGGGGCTCGGCATCCGTGACTTTCGTATGACCCGTTCTGATTATGACGATAACCCGAACCTGCTAAGCGCCAATGCCGTTATCGAAGCGGATATTTACAGTGGGGAGAATATGCAGGGCGGTGGTGCACTTGCCATAGACAATATCGGGATGAATGCCGATATCACTGTCGGGTCAATTCAGGTCGGTGGGCGATCAATCGGTTCAATGAAAGTCGACAACCTCAACATGGTTGGCGGCAGCCTGAAAATTTACGGCCACTGAAACCCTCCACTCAGTGGGTTTTGCCAGCTTACCAGGGGCGGTAAGCTGGCTTTTTTGTGTTTGGCTTTCTGTCTCTTCTTCGTTGCGAGTTGCCCCACTGATCAAGCTCTGTACAATGCCGGCTTTTCCGCCTGAGTTCTTCGGGTGCGTGTCTTATTAGTAAGTGAGCAGTTACTTATGTTGAATACTCTGAAGCGTGAGTGGTTTTCGAACATTCGCGGTGACTTCCTGTCGGGTACTGTTGTTGCCCTGGCGCTTATCCCTGAGGCGATTGCCTTTTCTATTATTGCCGGTGTTGACCCTAAGGTGGGGCTGTACGCGTCTTTTTGTATTGCTGTGATTATCGCCATTGTCGGCGGTCGCCCGGGGATGATTTCAGCAGCTACCGGTGCCATGGCTCTGTTGATGGTCACTCTGGTGAAAGAGCATGGTCTGCAGTATCTGCTTGCGGCCTCATTATTGTGTGGTGTCATTCAGATTGTGGCCGGGTTCTTAAAGCTCGGTGACCTGATGCGTTTCGTCTCGCGGTCGGTGGTCACGGGCTTTGTGAACGCTCTGGCGATTCTGATTTTTATGGCGCAGTTGCCTGAACTCACGAACGTGACCTGGCATGTGTACGCTATGACGGCCGCGGGTCTCGGCATTATTTATCTGTTTCCGTATGTGCCTAAAGTCGGCAGCTGGCTGCCGTCGCCACTGGTCTGCATTCTGACGATCACCGCGGTATCTATGTATTTTGGTATCGATGTTCGCACGGTTGCCGACATGGGAGAGCTGCCGGATACCCTGCCAATTTTCCTCTGGCCAGACGTGCCGCTGACGCTGGAGACGCTGTGGATCATTCTTCCATACTCCGCCGCGTTAGCCGCCGTAGGTCTGCTGGAATCCATGATGACAGCCACCATCGTTGACGAACTAACGGATACCGAGAGCGATAAAAACCGCGAATGTAAGGGGCAGGGTGTGGCCAATATTGGTTCTTCTTTGCTGGGCGGCATGGCGGGCTGCGCCATGATTGGTCAGTCGATTATCAATGTTAAGTCGGGTGGTCGTGGTCGTCTGTCGACCTTTATCGCAGGCTTGTTCCTGCTGATCATGGTGGTCTTTCTGGATGAATGGATCGGGCAGATACCGATGGCGGCTCTGGTTGCTGTCATGATTATGGTGTCTATCGGTACCTTCTCCTGGGAGTCTGTGATCAACCTGAAGAAGCACCCGATGTCGACCAATATTGTGATGCTGGCCACAGTGTCTGTGGTTGTCGCGACGCACAATCTGGCACTGGGTGTACTCGTTGGTGTCCTTCTGGCATCGTTGTTCTTTGCGAACAAAATTGGCCGCTTTATGGTAGTTAAAAGCGAGCGGGATGCACCGGGTGAACGCACTTATAACGTGATCGGTCAGGTGTTCTTTGCGTCATCGGATGCCTTCAGTAAGTCATTCGATTTCCGTGAAGCGGTCTCTAAGGTAACTATTGATCTGACGCATGCCCACTTCTGGGATATTACGTCAGTATCTGCATTGGATAAGGTGGTGATTAAGTTCCGCCGCGAAGGTGCAGAGGTTGAGCTGCTCGGTATGAATGAAGCCAGCGCTACGATTGTCGACCGCTTCGGTGTGCATGATAAGCCGGAAGAAGTCGAAAAAATGATGGCTGGTCATTAACAGACTGCCATCAACAATGGATAGGTAGAACGCCTTGGTTTTGCTGTCGAAAGAGAGTGATAAGGAGTAACGATGAAACAGATTACGGCATGTATCGATGCCTCCCCGGGTGCAATGGCCGTCGTTGACGCTGCTTCCTGGGTCAGCCAGCGATTGCAGCAACCGCTGACGCTGCTGCACACTCTTGAAAAGGTCGATAAAAATGCGGCTGATCTGAGTGGCAGTATTGGCTTTGGTAGCCGTGAGCATTTACTGGAGCAGCTCACTGAGCTGGATGCTCAGCGCGCTAAGCTGGCTATAGAAAGTAGCCGCATCATGCTTGAGTCTGCTGAAAAACGGGCGAAAGAGCATGGTGCTCAGGACTGCAGCGTTCAACAGCGTCATGGTCGTCTGTCAGAAGAAGTCCTGTCACTTGCTGACGATACCCGTGTTCTGGTGATGGGGCGTCAGGGCGAGGACCATCCGGACCCGACGGTCGCGACGCTGGGTAGCCAGCTGGAGACGGTGCTTCGTTCAGTGGCTTGTCCTGTATTGATTACCACAGGTGTATCCTTCCGCACTCCGACTCGTTTTATGGTGGCTTACGACGGCAGTGAGGCGGTCGAGCGTGCGCTAGATGCGTACGCTGACAGTCCACTGTTGAAAGAAGCAGAGTGCCATCTGGTGATGGTTAATCACACGGACGCTGAGCACGTCGCGAAGTTTACGACAGCGCATGAGCGTCTTGAAAAAGCCGGTTTTAAAGTGGTCACGCGTCAGTGCGAGGGCGATGTACTGTCGATTCTCAATGACTACCAGTTCCGGCATCAGATTGATCTGATCGTGATGGGAGCCTATGGTCACTCGCGTATCCGTCAGTTTTTCGTGGGTTCGCACACCCGCAATATGGTCAGTCATAGCAAGGTGCCGCTATTGCTCTTGCGATAAGGCAGCAGTGACATGAAAGAAAAGAAGGGGCCACTGGCCCCTTTTTTATTGCCATTCTCAGGCCGGGTTGGATTCTGTAGAACCTCGCTGGTTCAGCCAGTAATACAGTACCGGCACAACGAGCAGAGTCAGGGTCGTTGCTGTCAGTATGCCACCAATCACCACAGTGGCGAGTGGTCGCTGAACTTCTGCGCCTATCCCGGTATTTAACGCCATAGGGACGAACCCAAGCCCTGCAACGAACGCGGTCATCAATACCGGCCGCAGCCGCATGGTTGCCCCCTGGATTACGGCGTCACGCAAGTCGTGGCCATTATCCCGGAGCTGGCGAATAAAGGTCAGCATGACGAGGCCGTTCAATACCGATATGCCGGACAGTGCGATAAAGCCCACCGCCGCTGAAATCGACATTGGCATCCCTCTTAACCAAAGAAAGAGTATTCCCCCGGTTAAGGCCAGAGGCACACCGCTGAAGATGATCAGAGCGTCGCGCAGGTTGCCGAAGGCTGATATCAGCATAAACAGAATCAATGCCAGAGTGGCAGGTACTATCCAGGTTAGTCGTGCCTGTGCTGACTGGAGTTGCTCGAAGGTGCCGCCGTATTCGAGCCAGTAGCCGCTGGGTAAGTTGACTTCTGAGGCCGCTCTCCGGCGGACCTCTTCTACGAAACTGCCGAGATCACGACCGCGTACATTGGCAGTAACGACAATACGTCGTTTACCATTCTCACGACTGATCTGTGCAGGGGCGGGAGCGAGTTTGATGTCAGCGACTTCGCTCAGCGGTACAAACCCGCCATCCGCCAAAGGTACAGGCAGTGCTTTAATCAGGTCTGAGTTCTGGCGAAGAGCGTCGGGAAATCTGACGACGAGAGGAATGCTCTGGTCGCCACGATAGATCTGCCCAGCAGACTGTCCGCCGATGGCGGTCGACAACAGTGACTGAACGTCGTCAACGGTCAGTCCATAGGCCGCCAATTGCAGACGGTCGGGGTGCAGAGTCAGTACAGGAAGCCCGGTCACCTGCTCTACCCGGACATCGGCACTGCCTTTTACAGAGCGAAGAAGCGTGGCAACCTCATTGGCCGAAGCAAGTAGCTGGTTCAGATCATCACCAAAGACCTTAACCCCAAGGTCGGCGCGCACGCCTGAGATCAATTCATTGAAGCGCATCTGAATGGGCTGCGTGAATTCGTAGTTATTTCCCGGCAGCTCTCGCACGCTGGCTTCAATCCGCGCTACCAGCTCAGCTTTGTGCAGGCTCGGGTCTGGCCACTGGGCTTTTGGTTTGAGGATAACAAACGTATCCGCGACATTGGGCGGCATCGGGTCGGTTGCCACCTCAGGCGTCCCCAACCGGGAGAAGACGGTCGCAACCTCAGGAAAAGTAAGCAGGCGTTCCTCAAGTAATACCTGCATCTCTAACGACTGTTGTAGAGACGTTCCGGGAATACGCAGTGCGTGCAGCGCAATGTCACCCTCATCCAGCTGAGGGATGAATTCCGAACCGAGGCGGGTACTGAGAAGCAGGCAGCCAACCACCAGGAGAATCGCTGCGCCGGTAATTACAGCCGGCACATTAAGCGCCCTCTGAATAAGTCGCTCGTACAGAGTCTGGTAATAAGGCCGGGTCGCCTTATCGGAGTCGTCGCCGTGCTGAGTGCCTGGCCGGTTCTTCAGAAAAACCGCAATAGCGGCAGGAACCAGCGTAATACTGATCACCATGGCCGAGAGCAGCGCAATCACTACCGTCGCCGCCATGGGATGGAACATTTTGCCCTCGATGCCGGTGAGGCTGAAGATCGGGATATACACCAGAGTGATAATGGCGACCCCGAAGAGGCTCGGCTTAATCACCTCGCTGGTGGCGGAATACACCAGCTCAAGTCGTTGCTGTAGATTAAGCGCTGACTGGCTGGCATTCAGACGCCTGACGCAGTTTTCTACGATGATAACGGCGCCGTCAACGATCAAGCCGAAGTCCAGTGCGCCCAGGCTCATGAGGTTGGCCGAGACGCCGGTCTGAACCATGCCGGTCACTGTTGCCAGCATCGCCAGTGGAATGACCGCGGCCGTGATCAGTGCCGCGCGCAGATTGCGCAACATGATAAACAGGACAAGGATGACCAGAAGAGCACCTTCGAGCAGGTTCGTTCTTACCGTCGCCAACGTTTTGCCGACCAGATCCGTGCGGTTGTAAACGACTTCGGTCCTCACGCCATCGGGCAGGCTGGCTGCGATATCCTCAAGGCGTGATTCAAGCGCCTCTGCGACTTCCTTCGGATTTTCTCCCAGCAGCATCATGGCACTGCCAAGAACGGTTTCTTTGCCTCTGCGCGTTGCGGCCCCTGTGCGCAACTCCTTTCCTTTCGTGACCTCGGCAAGATCACGGATGCGGATGATGGCGTTGCCGTTGCGCTTAACGACCGTCTCGCGGAGGTCATCAACAGAGGTCAGTTGACCGACGGCTCGTACCAGCTGCTGTTCGCCATGAATTTCAATGTAGCCTGCGCCTCGGTTGCTGTTGTTGCGCCTGATCGCGGATACCAACTGAGGCACCGTGATCTGGTGTTGCAGTAACAAGGCTGGGTCCGGGCGGATATGAATCTGCTCTTCGAAACCACCGCTGGTATTGATTTCAGCAACGCCGCTCACCTGAGCCAGCTGCGGTCGGATGATCCAGTCCTGCACTGTGCGCAGGGCCATCGCGTCGTATGGGCTGCCGTCCGCCTGACGGGCATCTCTGTCGGCTGTGACGGTGTAACTGAATATTTCGCCAAGCCCGGTACTGATTGGCCCCATGGCCGGCTTCAGCCCTTCAGGTAAGGAACCACTTATTTGCCCCAGCCGCTCATCGATCAGATTGCGTGCGTGGTAAATATCGGTGCCGTCTTTAAAAACAACGGTCACCTGAGACAGGCCGTAGCGTGACAACGACCGGGTGTATTCAAGTTGGGGCAGCCCGTAGAGTGCGGTTTCGACCGGAAATGTCACCCGTTGCTCGGCTTCGAGGGGGGAGTATCCGGGCGCTTCCGTATTAATCTGAACCTGAACATTGGTAATGTCCGGTACAGCATCAATGGCTAAATAGCGATAACTCCAGAGCCCTGCGGCAATTACTAACAAGCTTGAGGCCAGCATCAGGAAGCGTCGCTCCACTGCCAGCCGTATGATGGCATTCAGCATGTGACCTCCTTAGTGCTGGTGTGCAGCACCGGACTTACCGATGTCTGCTTTTATCAGGTAACTGTTGGCCGTGACGTACTCTTCTCCCGCGTTTAATCCGGCCGTGATCTCGGTGAAGTTGGCGTCACGAGCGCCTGTGGTTACTGGGCGTGCTTCGTACTCTCCATCGTGATGCACAAACACCACGGTATTTCCTTCGTGGGTTTGCAGGGCACGGTTCTCGACCCGCACTCTGGCGGAGGTTTCGGCGGTTGTGATGTGCGTCAGTGTTACCTCGCCGGGAGTTAAGTCTCCACTTTCATTAGCCACCTGAGCCCGCGCTCGCCAGTACGACTGACCGTGGGCGGGAGGCGCTATTGACTCAATCCGGGTGGATAGGTTGTCGCCGGGCATAGTCACCTGCTGGCCGACTGATATTTGCTGTCGCTGCGAGGGATGTACCGGAATTTCCAGCCAGAGCCTGGATAAGTCGACGATGACAAACAAGGGTGCACTGGTGGCCAGATTACCAACCGCCGCATGGCTGTCGCTGATGACCCCTGAAATGGGCGATTTAAGATCATAGCGACTGAGGCTTTCATTGCTTTCGATGCTGGCCAGCGATTGTCCTTTGGTGACGGTATCGCCGGGTGCAACGCGGACGTCGGTGATCAGACCGGGAAAGCGGCCACTGAGTCTGACCTCCTGCTGAGGAGGCGTCACCAGCGTCGCGAAGACAGGCAAACTGGTGCTCACCGGCCCGGACGATGCGTGTGCGGTTTTAATGCCATTGGCGCTGGCCATAGAGGCTGATATCTCAGCCGCTTCGCTGTCGTGCTCGTGCTCGTGCTCGTGTTCTTGCTCGTGTTTATGGTCATGGTCATCTGAGGCGCTTGCAGATAAAGACAGGCTAAGCAGCAGACAGAGGGTGAGGGTGTATAGTCGAAACATCATAGTGGTGCGTCCTGTGTTGTCTGGTTACTCACGGCAGTGGCGGTTAACTCTTCGATTAACGTGCGGCTGATCTGTGCACCAGTGGCACTGGTGATGAGCTGGTGCTGCGCTTCGATCAGCTCTTCCTGGGCAATCTGCCAATCCTGATATCGGTAGCGGCCCTGGGCGTACCCTTGCCCGACTTCATTCATGGCTTGCTTCAACAGCGGGATGATCTTTTGTCGGTAGGCCTCGACATTGGCGGAGTGTCGTTTCAAAGCACTCCATGTGGTATGGAGTTTTTGCGTGACCTCGCGTTTGTGGCTCAGGTATTGATGTTCACTCGCGACAGAACGTTGCCGGGCAGCGTTGTTTGCTGATACCCCGCGACGACCGCTGAACAGAGGGGCGCTGACCCCTGCACTCAGGGCTTTATCACCGCTGTCAGCGAAATGCGTCAGACCAAGTCGCCAGTCGACACCGCCGGTGCTTTCAGCTTGCGCCAGAGTGGCCCCGGCTTCGGCCAGTCGGGCCTGACTGGCGTAAACCTCCAGAACCAGCGCGCTATCGATGGTCGTCAGTAACTGAGAAAATTCTGCCGCTATGGGGCCTGTGTCATACAGGTCGCCGGCCAGGCGGATTTCGTCCCGTGACTCGTTGGCTGTCAGCCAATAATTTGTGAGCCGGTAGATATCGTCGTTGAGCTGCATGCGCGCCTGTCTGAGGGTGGAGGACGCGCGCTCAACCGCGGCTTCGGCGCGAAGGCGGTCGTTGACAGGGGCAGCGCCGCGCTGGTGGCGCTTGTCGACGACCGCTAACGCCTGCTCGTTGAGATTCAGACTTTCTGTTGCCAGTGCGAGTCTTTCCTGTGACGCCAGTGTCGTGATGAACGCACGTGTGGCATCACTCAGTAACGACAGTGTCTGCGCTTTACTCTGAGCGTCTGAAAGTTCGTAAGCCGATAACGCCTGCTGACGTCTGGCCTCACGCTGACCTCCTAACTCAATGACTGATGACAGGGCGAGTGTAAACTCGGCCTGTGTTGCCTGTTGGTAATTGCCATTACCGATGAAGTTATCAGCCTCGCCACTGAGAATAACCGGAGGGGCCAGGGATTGAGTATCAATGTCAGCCTTGCTCGCACGTTGCAGTGCCGAATAGGCTCTGAACTGTGGATGAGCGGCTTGCGTACGCTTTATCGTTTCTTCAAGAGTCAACGCCTGAGAGGATGCTGACGACACGGTGCTCAGGGCAAAAACAGGCCCACTACACCGCATGAGATGTGTGATTTCATATGTTTTCCTGAATAGCTGATCTGTCAGGCGACCATAAGGCCGCCCGGAATCGGGTTGATTTAGCGGTTGGCTATTCAGGAGATCGGAGGGCGGTAGATACCCGTGAGCGGAGAGAATGGAGCCCGGACAAAGGGGCCGGGTTGTTTGATAATCACATTACTGAGTTGTGGTGCTGACCAGTGTTGAGGCAGTGTCGTAGGGGTTATGTGCTGATGAGCATGACAACCTGTGTGGCCTGTTTCAGGGCAAGAGTCTTCAACAGTATGCTCTTGATGATTGTGATCACTGTGATGGTCTGAATCGTGATGAGCGATATCTGAGGCATCCGGATCGGCTGAAAATATATCCGTCACTTCATTGAAGGGCGCAAGACTTTGCAACATAAGAACGAACAGCATCAGTATCACCGCAGGCGATGGTCTGAATAGCTGATGTTTGTTATCAGTTGCAGGCATATATTTCCGGACAGCGGTTTGGTGGTTGTCGTATTCGTAGTATTGCCTGAGCGTTCTGAGCTATTAGGGCAAACTCAGGGCAAACTTTTAGTATAGTCACATAAGACTACCTTCAGGATCTCAGCAATGGCAGAAAAAAACCAGTTGCACGTGACCTTTCGTGACGAAGATTTAGACAGTCTGCGCAGGCAGATGCTCAGCTTCGCGCGGCTGCAGCTCGACGATGAACACCTGGCCGAAGACGCGGTGCAGGAAGCACTTGCCGGAGCATTGAAAAATGCGTCGTCTTTTTCGCGCCAGTCGACACTGAAAACCTGGGTGTTCTCTATCCTGCGCAAGAAAATTGCGGATGTACTGCGAGGCCAGTACCGGGAACCCGTGCGTGAAGCCTGTAAGGATTGCGCTTCGGATGACGACGAACTCTTTGATGGGCGAGGGCATTGGCAGGCAGGAGCAACCCCAAGGCGCTGGGGGAACACCCACGAACTGGCCGATAGTACTCAGTTCTGGCAGGTGTTTGATACCTGCCTTGAGGCACTGCCCGCAGAGCAGGCAAGGGTGTTTATGATGCGCGAATTTATTGAATTGGATTCCGCGGAAATATGCGCCTCGCTTGAGCTGTCGACGAGCAATCTTCATGTTCTTCTGCATCGCGCGCGTCTGAAGTTACGGGCGTGCTTATCTGATCACTGGTTTCAATAATCGTTCGGGAGGACCACCATGCTAAGTTGTGAACAAGCCACCCGACTGCTGTCGGAAAGCCAGGAGCGGCCATTGACACTGTCTGAAAAAATGAATCTTAAAGTGCACACAGCAATGTGTTCGGGCTGCCGTGAGTTTGGTCGTCAGCTCAGCTCGTTGAGGATGTTAATTCAGGATGAGAAAACGTCGGAGCAAGAATCCGATAAAAATTAATTTCCCCCTGTGTAAGAAAACTGTCCGACGGTACGACCATAATCATGTGCGGCAGAATCGCTGCAAATACTCAGTTATTAATCAGAGAGAAATTACTATGAAAAAGACCATGACTACGCTGTCTGCTGCAATGCTCCTTGGTGCCGCTTCGGCCACAGTAACTGCTGCTGAAAACCCATTTGCATCCCAGTCGCTGGAATCTGGCTATCAGGTTGCAGGTCATCACGCTGAAAAGTCTGCTGAAGGTAAGTGCGGTGAAGGCAAATGTGGCGAAGGCAAATGCGGTGCTAAAGCCGACTCTGAAGGCAAGTGCGGTGCTAAGTCTGACTCTGAAGGCAAGTGCGGTGAAGGCAAGTGCGGTGAAGGCAAGTGCGGTGCTAAGTCTGACTCTGAAGGCAAGTGCGGCGAAGGCAAATGCGGCGGTTCTAAATAAGACCTCAGTGGCAAATAAAGGCTGACCCATGCTCAGAACAATGACTCAACACTACAAGGCTGTACTTCAGCGAATCCTGCATCTTGATGGCCTCGCGCCGTTGCTGCTGCGACTGTATCTGGCTCCCGTCATGATGCAGGCAGGTTGGACCAAGTTTCAGTCGTTCGATAGTACTGTGGCCTGGTTTGGTAATGCTGACTGGGGCCTTGGGTTGCCATTTCCTGAGCTGATGGTTGTGCTCGCAGCGGGCACTGAGCTGGTGGGCGGTGCGTTGTTGATTCCGGGTATCGCCGTGCGGCTGGTCAGTATTCCACTGATGGCGACCATGGTCGTTGCCGCGCTGACGGTGCATCTTGAGCACGGTTGGCTAGCTATTGCAGACAGCAGTTCATGGCTTGCCAATGAACGTGTGCTGGAGTCGGCCGAGCGCCTCGAACGAGCGAAAAATATCCTGCAGGAGCACGGTAATTACAGCTGGTTGACCGGGCGGGGGTCGCTTGTTGTGCTCAATAACGGTATCGAGTTCGCTGCGACTTATTTCATTATGCTGCTGACCTTACTGTTTACAGGGGGTGGCCGTTATACCAGCGTTGATTTCTATGTCTCCCGATCGCTGGAGCGCGACTGAAATACATCACGCCTGAAGCAAACGGGGCCACTGATTCCAGTGGCCCTGTTTTTCTTTGTTTATTCCTCCTATGGCTTGTTCTGCATCAGGGGACTTTCGCTATTTTATAGGGATTAACTCCGTCATTCGGGCGGCGTTTAAAGCGTTTGTACGTCCACTGATATTGAGCAGGACAGACACGAACGCAGTTCTCAATAGACTGGTTCATCGCCGTCGCTGAGACAACAGGATCAGGATCAAACTGTTCAGGTAGTGCATCAAACAGATGGATATCGAACCCTTGGGCATCTGGTAAACGCTCACCAAACGCATAAATCACCTGACAGCCTGTTTCGCGGATCATCTGATGAGGTAATGTCGGCGTCAGGGTTTCAACACCCATAAAAGGGGCGAACACACCCCGCTCACGTTTCGGCTCCTGATCCGGCAAAAAGCCGACGACTTTTCCGGCATTCAGAGTAGCGAACAAGGCCTTAACGCCGCCTCCTGTGGTAGGCACCAGTTCTGCCCCAACGGCTTCGCGGCGGGATACCATCCAGTCGCTGAAATTTTTCATCTTTGCCGGGCGATACATGATGGTTGCTGATGTTAATGTGGCCAGCCAGGCACTGACGATTTCCCAGTTACCCAGGTGTGGGGACATAAATAAAAGGCCTCGCTCATCGGCGAGTTTCTCTTCCAGCAGTTCCAGGTTATGGACTTTTCTCACCATGGTCAGCAGCTTGTCATGGGAGTATCCCCACATAGGGCCCATTTCGCCGCCTGTCATGCCATTCTGGATCAGCGTGTCGTAGAGCAGGGTTTCGCGATAATCGTCACTCTTATCGGCAAAGCACATCGCCAGATTAACCCGTGCGACTTCGCGGGAGCGGGTGCGCTTTGATGCCAGCCTCTTTCCTAATATGCGACCGATACGTTGCGCTGTCGGCAACGAGACGAGCCCCATCAACTTTACTGCGCCGATCATCAGATAACCAATCAGACTATTCACATTTCTCACCTTCAACAGAGTGAACAAAGTGTACAACCTACGCCATTGCCGGTCACTTTCTGAGCCTCTGCTAAACTCAAATGACCCTTGCAGGATATGGGGGAATATAACTTCAGCCAGATAACCAATTAGTAGCAGTCGGGATTGCCAGCGTTATGACGGAAGCGAGCTTTAACCTGCAGGGACAGAAAATACTGATCGTTGATGACCTTGTTGAGGCGCGCAGTGCGCTGAAAAGCATGCTTTCGGTGTTAGGAGCCGATGATGTCTATACGGCTACGGATGGGCGAGAGGCCGTAGAGCACATCATGGAGCATGACTTCGACCTGGTGCTGTCTGACTACAACCTTGGGAAAGCTAAGGATGGACAGCAGATCCTGGAAGAGGCCAGATATACCAGCCGGCTTCGAGCTACCGCCTCGTTTGTGATGATCACAGGTGAAAATGCAGTTGACCGCGTCATGGGGGCGCTCGAATACGACCCGGATGCGTATGTCACGAAACCCTTCACTCTGAGTATTCTGCGCGAGCGGCTTTATCGGCTCAGTATCCTCAAAACTATTCTTCTGCCTATGAACAGGGCGGTTGATCAGGGGCAGATTGATTGGGCGATAGAAATCGCAGATCAGATCAGAATAGAACATCCTCGCTTATTACTTCCTGTTTCCCGCTTACAGGGAAAACTCTGCCTTAAACAGGAGCGCTACGAAGATGCTCTTGAGGCCTACACTCGGGTTCTTGAAAGCCGCCCGGCGTCCTGGGCTCGTCTTGGTCAGGCGGTGTGTTTTCACTTTCTGGGCGATACCGATCAGGCCGTGTCTCTGATTCGAGCCACACTACTGGATCACCCCTTGTACGTTCAGTGTCATGACTGGTTGGCGAAGATCCTCATTGGCCAGGGAAAGAGCGAAGAGGCTCAGCAGGAACTTGAAGCTGCCGTCAGAATCTCTCCGCGTGCCGTGTTGCGTCAGCTGGAGTTAGGCCAGCTGGCTCTGTCGAACGAAAGCTACACCGTCGCTCAGGATGCCTTCGAGCAGGCGATGAGACTGGCGCGTTATTCCTGCTATAAAAGCTCGGTGACTTATCAGCAGTTTGTCGAAGCAGCACAACATAATCTGGACGCTGAACAAACCAAAGAGAATCGCTTGCTGTGTAATAAAGCCTTGCGAGCCTTGGATGAAATGAAGCAGGAGTTCTCGGGCAATATGGGCGTTGTATTTGATGCCACCATTGCTGAGAGCAGAACCTACAAGGCGGTTGAAGACGACAACAAAGCCCGTGGCAGTGCCGATAAAGCTGAAGGGGTTCTGGCCCGGATAAAAGAACCGACGGGCGAGCAGCAGTTGACCATGACAGAGGTCTATATTGATACCGGCCAGTCTGAGAAAGCCGCCAATATGGTTCAGGTCATGAAGGATCAGGGTGTCGCCAATAAACTATTGCAACGATTGGGTTCAATCGAAGAACGCTTGTCGAACATAAATGCGCGTGAAAAGTCCGCTGAGCTGAATGAAAAAGGCGTTGCCCATTACGAGCGTGGTGAGCTTAAAGAAGCGATTGCCGCCTTTGATCAGGCAACCCGGTTTGAAGAGGCTGGAATCAGTGTGCTTCTCAATGCCATTCAGGCAAAAGTCAGTTATATCGAAAACGAGCAGTTGGATGTCGGTCAGCTAAAAGACTGTTATCGCCTGCTGCGCCGGGTTGGTAATGTCGGTCATTTCGATGAACGACACGATCGTTATAAGCGTCTGAAAGAAACCTGTGAGCGCTTACGTCGCTCGGCGGGACTGTAGAGAGGGAATCTGATGAATCTTAAAGATCTTGCCGGTGCAATTATTCATGACCTTAAAAACCAGCTGCACTCTGTCCTGCTGGAGGGCGAAAAGGCCATGAAGGAAATGCCGAAGGAGCATAGAGACAAACTGTACCCGGTGTTCGCGCGCAGTCGTCGGGTACATCAGGATGCGATGCAGTTGGTGACACTGTATCGGTTACAGGAACGCGGGAATTTTCCGGCAGATGACGCCTGGCCCTCGGATACAGTAAAGCATGCGATTGAGTGCTTCAGAGTGCACTGGCCTGACGTTGAGGTAACGATCGGCATAGACTCTGACTGTCAGGGCTATTACAACGATGCCTTAATGCAGATGGCATTGACGAATCTTCTGAATAACAGTGCTCAGGCCGGCGCAAAAAATATCGCAGTGACCGCAGAAGAGCAGGGCGCAGGGCTCCAGATCAGAGTGAGTGACGACGGTCCGGGTTACCCTGAGGATATTCTTGATGGCAGTGATGACAGTGATAGCGGGGACCGGGATAAAGAGGGGAGCACCGGTATGGGGTTATATTTTACCGAGTTGATGGTTGCTCACCACTCTACGCCAGCGAAGCCTGCAACACTTGATCTGCAAAACGCCGCAGACGGTGGTGCAGAGGCCATAATCACCTTACCCTGATCGGCTCAGGACGTTTCGCCAACTTCAAACAGGCGGAATACAAACTCCTTGGTGCCTTTGTTCTTCAACTCTTCCCAGTGTCCCGGAAATTCGGGCTCGAGGCTGGCTTCGTGTTCAATATAAACCAGAGCACCGGGCAGTAACGTCAGTTTGTTTAGTGCGGGCTGCAACAGATCTTTACCAAACGGCGGATCAAGGAATACCAGATCGTAAGGTTCTGGGTTCTGTTCCAGCCACATCAGAGCATCTCCAGCCCAGACCTGAGCATTGCGCGCATCGAGTTGCTTCAGGTTGTCCTTAAGCTGAAAGGCCGCCTTCGCATGCTTCTCCAGGAAAATGACTTCTTTTGCGCCTCTGGATAGCGCTTCAAACCCAAGCGCGCCACTGCCGGCGAAGGCATCGAGCACACGTGCACCCTCAATGTCAGATTGCAGCCAGTTAAACACCGTCTCGCGAACACGATCCATCGTTGGACGCAGGCCATCAATGGCAGGAAAGCGCAGTCGGCGAGAACGCCACTGGCCACCAATGATACGTAATTGATGATGAGATTGTCGGCTCACTCAGAGCTCCGTGATGCAGATGAATTCAGCGCTGTAAGACACTCAGAAAACGCTTGCGGTTCAGTACGTTGAGAGACCGCAAGTGCCTGATATAATGTAAGAAAATAGTCTTCAGCTTGTTGATGGTAGGCAAGTTCAGAGGCAATGTCGATGGCCGACCCTGGGTTCAGCCACTCGCGGCGCAGACGTTTTATTTCACCTTGTCTGAAATGAGCCCACTCTTCTCTCGTTGGTGTCGGCTTATGACCGGGAGAGGCTGGCTGCACTGCGCTGGCGCCCTGTTCGCGGTTCCACCACAGAGCGCCAGCCGGGTGCTGCTGCTGGCAAAGGGTCATCTTTTCGGTGGGAGTCTCGGGCGCTGTCAGAGAAAGTTTCTGTATCAGAAACGAAGCCGCTTGCTGCATTTCGACGCCCGTCAGAGGGCCCTGCAGAGCGAGCCCCGCCCTTCGTGAATGTTCCGTCGGTGTGATACGGGTCGCCAGATGTAATGCCCAATCACTTGCCGGAACCTGCGTCTTGAGCGCGTAATGATCTTCTCCGATGACGGCGATCTGAATATTGGCGGATGCCGTCGACTGCCAGTACACGGGCACGCCTTTATTGCTGTGCCACAGATGCCAGCCCGTGTCGGCAAGCGGCGGCGCGTCTAAGGGCTCAAGAGGCGTGTCTTCATTCGTAGTGAAATTCAGATTGATGACGGTGATGATAAGGAGGCAGCCGATGATCAGAGCATTCAGGGTGCGACGGCTTAATCCATGGAACATCTAAGGAGAACTCCCTGTAAACAACTCATAGTGTTAGGATAGCACCCCATCAGCGCGCATGCGCCCATCCTGATTGATCAGATTCAGAGACGCCGATGTTTGATTTTTTTAAACGAAAGAAAAAAAGCCCTGAGAATGCTCAGCCTGCAGACCCGCAGGCACCCCAGCAGGTAGAAGACAACAATGATGTAGCGGAAGCTTCCGAGGCTACCAATCTGGTACCCGAAGCCCCACTGGTTCAGGCCGAAACGCCAGTCAGTGAAACTGAAGAAATTCTTCAGCAGGCGGCGGAGCCCGTTCCAGAGCCAGTGACAGAAACTGTTCCGGAGCAAGCAGAGCCCCAGAAGAAAGAAGCTCCATCTGAGCCCGAGATCAAAACCGAGGTGTCCGCGTCGCAGATCGCCGCCGATGATCTTGCTGCCGAGCCAGAAGACGTAGTCGATCCGGACGTGATGGTACCGGTGCCTGAAAAAGCCAAAGACGAGAAGAAAGGCTTCTTCGGGCGCATATCGGCCGGTCTGAGCAAAACCCGCTCTAACCTCACCGATGGTCTGTCGACACTGCTGCTGGGTAAAAAAGAAATCGACGACGACATGATGGAAGACCTGGAAACCCAGCTCATTATGGCCGACGTCGGTGTTGAAGCAACGACTGAAATAATCGACCGTCTGACGAAGCGTGTAGGTCGTAAAGAACTGCGTGATTCTGACGCTCTCTACGAGGCTCTTATTGAAGAACTACAGGATATGCTGGCGGTGTCGCAGAAACCTCTGGTTATTGATAGCAGCAAAAAGCCTTACGTGATTCTGATGGTCGGCATCAATGGTGTGGGCAAAACCACCACGATCGGTAAGTTGGCTAAACAGTTTCAGGCGCGTGGTAAAAGCGTCATGCTGGCGGCGGGTGACACCTTCCGTGCGGCGGCGGTTGAACAGCTGCAAGTGTGGGGCGAGCGCAACAATGTACCTGTTGTGGCACAGCATACCGGGGCAGATTCGGCGTCTGTCCTGTTTGACGCGGTGCAGGCAGCGACATCGCGCGGTGTCGATATTCTGATTGCCGATACTGCCGGGCGTCTGCACAACAAAGACAACCTGATGCAGGAGCTGGAAAAAGTCGTTCGCGTTATGAAAAAGATCGACGACACCGCACCGCATGAGGTGATGCTGGTTCTGGATGCGGGTACGGGGCAGAACGCCATCAACCAGACAAAAACCTTCCTCCAGTCCGTGGGCGTCACGGGCCTGACGTTGACCAAACTCGATGGTACGGCAAAAGGCGGCATCATCTTCGCACTGGCGAAACAGTTTGGTCTGCCGGTGCGTTACATCGGTGTCGGTGAGAAAATCGAAGACCTGCGTCCGTTTAACGCAGATGATTTCACCCGGGCCTTGTTCCGGATTGGTGACGACTGACGGATTAACTCTATGCCAATGGTACGCTTCGATGGGGTCAGCAAAAACTATCCCGGTGGTAAGGAAGCTCTGAGTAAAGTCAGCTTTGAACTGGCTCGTGGCGAGTTTGCCTTTCTCACCGGTCACAGCGGTGCAGGTAAAAGTACCCTGCTCAAACTGATGCTGCAGATGGAGCGCCCGTCGAAAGGTCAGGTGTTTGTCGATGGCGATTGCGTGAATACCATGAAGAGCTCACTGGTGCCCTTGCTGCGCCGTAAAGTGGGTGTGGTGTTTCAGAATCACCAGCTGCTGTTTGATCGTAGCGTATATGACAATGTGGCGATGCCTCTTCTTATTGCCGGGTATCAACCTGCCGAAGCCGCGCGCCGGGTTCGCGCTGCGCTCGATTCAGTAGGTCTGCTCGGCTTCGAGCGTCGCAACCCCATTGAACTTTCAGGCGGTGAACAACAGCGCGTCGGCATTGCCCGTGCCGTGGTCAATAAGCCGCAGCTCCTGTTGGCGGATGAGCCGACCGGTAACCTTGATCCTGAGCTTTCTGAAGAAATCATGAAGCTGTTTCTGCGCTTTCAGCAAGTGGGTGTCACCGTGCTGATTGCTACGCACGATATCCCTTTGATTGAACGCATGGGGCATCGCCGTCTGATTCTGGATCATGGCTCCTTGCACGACAGTGGCGGGCAGCGCGCTGGTTTTGAGCGGGGTGACCATGTCCGCACCTGATTCTCCAAAACGCCAGACGGCGAATGCACCGCGTAAACCACAGGTGGGTGCCTCAACGCACAAGGTCAGTCTGAAAGACCAACTGAATGGCTGGGCTCAGCAGCATCAGCTGGTGGCTGTTGAAACTCTGATGCGACTGCTGACCAAGCCATTAGGCAGTATCATGACCTGGCTGGTGATTGCCATATCACTGACGCTCCCCGGCGCCATGTGGATGACGCTGGATAACCTGAGTCAGCTGAGTAATCGCTTTCAGGCCTCCGGCAGTATGAGTGTGTATCTGAAGCCCGCTGTACAGGATACTCAGGCGCAGCAATTGTTGAGTCGCATAGAAAGTATGGACGGAGTCGCCGATGTACGCTTTATCAGCGCGGATGACGCCCTCGCCGAGTTCCGAGCCAGTTCCGGGCTGGGCGAGGCCCTGGACCTGCTGCCAGAAAATCCTTTGCCCGGGGTGATTGTTGTCGAGCCCGAACTGGCCTTGCCACAGCAGGATGTCATTGCCTTGGCGGATAGCCTGAGAAGCGAGCCCCGCGTTGACAGTGTTGAGCTGGATACCGCCTGGTTGGATCGTCTGCATGCACTTCTGGCATTAAGCGAGCGTATTGTTTGGGTGATGGGCGCTTTGCTGGCACTCGGAATTCTGCTGGTGGTCGGTAATACCATTCGCTTGTCGATCGCGGCGCGTGTTGATGAAATTCGTGTCACCAAGCTGGTAGGCGCGACGAATGCCTGGGTTCGCCGGCCGTTTCTGTATACCGGCCTCTGGTTTGGCATGGTGGGCGGATTAGTGTCCTGGATACTGCTTGCCATCGGTTGGGCTCTGGTGAGCGGGCCAGTCGAAGATCTCGCCGCGCTCTACGGTTCTGAGTACCGCTTGCTGCCGCTCTCGGCAGGTGCTGCACTGGTGCTGTTGTTGGGCGCTATGCTGCTCGGCTGGCTGGGTGCCTGGTGGTCTGTGGTGAGGCACCTGCATCGGATAGAGCCGTAAACTCCGGATTATCAGGGTGCTTTACGTTTACCGACACACTATCGACACAGTAGCGAGTCTAATGGCGCTATTATGATCTTATAGAGAACGGTGAGTGGCGCTGAAGGGAACTTATCCAGCCATTTGCGGTCTTAAATAGTGGTGCTAAACTTAGCGCTCGACTTTGATTATCACGCGTTTGAAAACATGACTTACGAGTGTAATCAGGTCACTGTAAGTTGCTGATTGAGCAACAGAATTCCTTCAGGAGTGAGAGATGAACAACGGTTTGCAAGCAGTATACGCGATGTCTCCGGGTGCTAACCTGGAAGCCTACATTTCGACTGTTAATGCTATTCCTGTGCTTACGCCAGAAGAAGAGAAAGATCTGGCAGAGCGTTTTCATTATCAAGAAGACCTGGAAGCAGCGCGTCGCCTGGTGATGTCGCACATGCGCTTCGTGGTACATATTGCACGTAGCTACTCGGGTTACGGTCTGAACCAGGGCGACCTGATTCAGGAAGGCAACGTCGGCCTGATGAAGGCGGTAAAACGTTTTAACCCTGAGGTGGGCGTACGTCTGGTGTCCTTTGCTGTGCACTGGATCAAAGCAGAGATTCACGAGTTCATTCTGCGCAACTGGCGCATCGTCAAAGTTGCGACCACCAAGGCGCAGCGCAAGCTGTTCTTCAACCTGCGCAGCCAGAAGAAAAAACTGGGCTGGTTGTCTCAGGACGAAGCAACTGCGATTGCAGAAGACCTGGGTGTTGAGACCAAAACGGTATTTGAGATGGAAGGCCGTCTGAATGCGCACGATGCTGCATTTGATGCAGGTGCGGACGACGATGACGAAAGCGCGTACAAGGCGCCGGCTTATTACCTTGAAGACCACAGTCAGGACCCAGCTCAGCTGGTCGAAGCTGATAACTACGAACAGGATGCGAATGGCCGTCTGGCAGACGCGATGGCGGATCTTGATGATCGTAGCCGTACTATCCTGCAGCAGCGTTGGTTGAGCGAAGAGAAAGCAACGCTTCACGAGCTGGCTGATATGTACAAAGTATCTGCTGAGCGCATTCGCCAGCTAGAGAAAAACGCGATGAAGAAGCTGAAGAACGCAATTGGTACTGATCTGGTACTGGCGTAATTATCACTTCGCAAGATACGTTCGAAAGCCGCTCAATGAGCGGCTTTTTTCTTTGTCTGACGACGAACAATACGAGGCATTGCGGTAATAACCTTGTCTTGTCATAAAAATGTCATATATCGGACCGATACTCTGCAACCCTGTGATTTCCGGGCGCCAAAGGTGCTTAGGGCGGGTTACAATCGATCTGAAAATTCCCCGCCGGCTCAGGAGTAAATCTCATGGCTTTTAACGATGCTCAACGCTTTTTCCCGGAAACCCGTATGCGCCGTATGCGCCGGGATGATTTCTCCCGACGACTGATGCGCGAAACCCAGCTCAGTGTCGACAACCTGATCTACCCCATGTTTGTGCTTGAAGGGCATCAGGAGCGTGAGCAAGTGGCATCAATGCCGGGTGTAGATCGTCTGTCGATTGATCTGCTGATTGAAGAGGTTAAACACCTTTATAAACTGGGTATCCCTGCGGTAGCGCTGTTTCCGGTGACGCCGGCGGATGCCAAGTCTGAACTGGCCGAGGAGGCGTTCAACCCGAACGGTCTGGCGCAGCGCGCGGTTCGTGCCATCAAAGATGCCGTGCCAGAGATGGGTGTGATTACCGATGTGGCGCTCGACCCCTTCACGACACACGGCCAGGACGGAATTATCGATGCGGAAGGTTATGTGCTGAATGACCGCACCGTAGACACCCTGGTACGTCAGGCACTGTCTCATGCGGAGGCCGGTGCGGATGTGGTTGCTCCGTCGGACATGATGGACGGTCGTATTGGCGAAGTCCGTGCGGCACTGGAGCAGGAAAACTTTGTGAATACGCGCATCATGGCGTACTCCGCAAAATACGCGTCTGCGTACTATGGGCCGTTCCGGGACGCGGTGGGTTCTGCCGGTAATCTGGGCAAGGCCGACAAGAAAAACTACCAGATGGACCCTGCTAATACGGATGAGGCACTGCATGAAGTGGCGCTGGATCTGGCAGAAGGGGCCGACATGGTCATGGTGAAACCTGGCATGCCGTATCTCGATATTGTCCGCCGGGTGAAAGACGAATTTAAAGTACCTACCTTTGTGTATCAGGTCAGTGGCGAATACGCCATGCATAAGGCCGCGGCACAGCAAGGGTGGCTGGACGACAACGCCGTCATGATGGAATCACTGATGTGCATTAAACGCGCTGGGGCAGATGGAATCCTGACCTACTTCGCGAAACAGTTTGCTGAATTAGGGGACGTCTGATCAGGCGCTATCCTTAAAGCAGGATTTTTAGGTACCCTGATGACAATCGCTGAAAATACACAGACCAAAGCAGAGCAGCCGCCGGAGCTATCCATGACGGACGTACATGATATAGATCTCAACAGCAGTGAGTTTTACATCAACCGTGAACTCAGCCACCTGCAGTTTAATATCCGCGTCTTGGAGCAGGCGCTCGACGAAGCGCATCCTCTGCTCGACCGTTTGTTCTTTCTGTGTATTTTCAGTAAAAACCTCGACGAATTCTTTGAAGTGCGTGTTGCTGATCTGGTTCACCAGCTGACATTTAATCGGGAGCAGTCGGGGATAGATGGTCTGCATCCGGCTCAGGTGCTGGACGAAATCTACTCACTCTGCAGTACCACCGTCGAACGTCAGTATGAAATTCTTAACGACACTCTGCTGCCGCAATTAAAAGAGCAGAATATTCACTTCCTGCGACGTGCTGAGTGGAACGACGAGCAGCGTATCTGGATACGTGATTACTTTGATGACAGTATTCAGCCACTGATCAGTCCGATCGGTCTGGACCCCTCGCACCCGTTCCCACGACTGGTGAACAAAAGCCTGAACTTTATCGTCGCGCTCGATGGCAAAGATGCGTTCGGGCGCCAGACTGGTCTGGCTATCATTCCTGCGCCGCGTTCATTGCCGCGTACTTTGCGCTTACCGGATGAGCTGGTGCAGGAGGGCGGAGATCACTTTGTTTTCCTGTCATCGATTATTCACGAATACGCCGATGAACTCTTTCCGGGGATGACGGTGAAAGGCTGTTACCAGTTCCGTGTAACGCGCAACGCCGATCTGGATATTGACCACGAAGAAACATCCGACCTCGCCTCGGCACTTGAGGACGAACTGCACTCGCGTAATTTCGGTGAAGAAATGCGCTTAGAAGTCGCGGACAACTGCCCTGACGAACTGATCAGCTTTCTGCTGCGCCAGTTCAACCTTGATGAGTCTGACTTATTTAAAGTGAACGGTCCGGTGAACCTTGGTCGCCTGATTGAAGTGATTGATCAGATTAATCGTCCGGATCTTCGTTACCCGCCATTTACGCCGGGTCTGCCGAAAAACGTTAATTTCAAAAAGAGCATCTTAGAAAGTATCCGCTCGAAAGATACCCTGCTGCTGCATCCGTTTGAGTCGTTTACGCCAGTGGTTGATCTGCTTCGCGAAGCTGCAAAAGATCCCAGTGTTAAATCAATCAAACAAACGCTCTATCGCACGGGCGCCAAATCAGAAATCGTAAATGCGCTGGTTGATGCGGCACGTAATGGTAAAGAAGTTACGGTCGTGATCGAGCTGCGTGCGCGGTTTGATGAAGAAGAAAACCTCTATCTGGCGAACCGCCTTCAGGAGGCGGGTGCCGTCGTCGTGTATGGCGTAGTGGGGTATAAAACACACGCCAAAATGATGCTGATTGTGCGTAAAGAGGGCAATCAGTATCGCCGCTATGTACATCTGGGCACGGGCAATTATCACGCAGGGAACGCGCGGGCGTATACCGACTACAGCTTTATGACCTGTGACGATTCTATCTGCGAAGACGTTCATAAAGTATTTCAGCAGTTAACCGGTATGGGTGAAGTCATGCGTGTGAAGAAGCTGTTTCATGCGCCGTTTACTTTGCACAAACGATTGATTCAGCTGATTGATCGCGAGCGTGAGCATGCGGATGCTGGCAAGCCTGCATTAATTCGCATGAAAGCCAATGGCCTGACCGAACCCAAAGTTATTCGTGCGCTCTATCGTGCGTCTCAGTCGGGTGTGAGGGTCGAGCTGATTATTCGTGGTATGTGCAGTCTGCGTCCAGGAATTGCGGGCGTGTCTGAGAATATTGAAGTTCGTTCAATTATTGGTCGTTTCCTAGAGCATACGCGCGTGTATTACTTTCTGAATGGCGGTAATGACGAAATTTATGCCGGCAGTGCTGATCTGATGGAGCGCAACCTTCTGCGTCGGGTTGAAACCGCATTCCCGGTTGAGACCAATAAGATCAAAGAGCGGATGAAAGAAGAACTTGAGGTGTACGTTAAAGACAACACCCAGGCCTGGATTCTGCAGACGGACGGCTCTTACGTAAGGGCTCAGCCAGGGCCGGATGATGAGGTCATTTCTGCACAAAGCTGGTTGCTCGATAAGCTGGCCGCCAGTAGTGGTACGCCTAGTGCGAGCTGATTAAAAACAGTAAAAAAGAAAAGCGGGGCGGTGCCCCGTTTTTTTATGCTTGTTTTTCTCGCTCGCACTTTTTCCTGCTTTCCAGCTCAGGTAATACTGAGCACCAGCCCGGCGGCACTCTGCAACTCCACTTCCTCTTCGAGGTCCTGGGATGTCAGCGGGAAATTCTCTTGCCAGCCTTCAGGCAGCTTCAACAGTAGTGCATCTTTGTCGGTGGTTGCCTCAGGCAGGGGAACGTCGTAAGCCTCGCGGCTATGATTAAGCACGATAGCAACGCGCAGTAGGCGAATTAACCAGAGGGCAATGGTTTGCTGTCGGGCAGGCAGTAATTCGAGTTCTTCCGGGTGAATTTTACGCCGGTGATTGCGTACCAGCAGGGCCAGTAACATTTGTCCCTGACGGGTAAAACCCAACATATCAGAATGCTGCAGCAGGTAAGCACCGTGTTTATGGAATCCGCTATGAGCGATACTCAGACCGATTTCATGGATGCGCGCCGCCCAGCTCAACCATTGCGCCAGCTCTTTGCGTGCGCCTATGTCTTTACGGACCTGACTGAACAGAGCGAGCGCGGTGGCTTCAACGCGATCCGCCTGTGCCGTATCAACGTAGAAGCGCTCCTGCATGGAGGCAATTGAGCGGCTGCGCACGTCTTCGTGCTCAGAGCGACCAACAAGATCCCAGAGTGCGCCTTCGCGTAAAGCGCCATCCGAGTAGCGCATGTGTTTGATGTCGAGGGTTTGAAATACTGCGTTCAGAATTGCCAGTCCGCCGATAAATACCTGCCGACGGTCGGGCTTCACCCCCTCAATATCGACGTCATCAACCGTCTCATAACTCAGGCAATGATCTGTCAGTTTTTCCAGGCCTTCCGGGGTGATACCCTCGTTGCCCCAGCCATTACTGATAATGGCTTGCTCGACAGCGCGGATAGTACCTGATGAGCCAATCTCACTTTTCCAACCCAGTTTTTTATACTGAGCCTTAATGTTCAGAAGTTCCTGCTGTGCAGCGGAGACGGCTTTTTTAAATTGTTTGCGGCTTATTTTGCCATCAGAGAAGAAACGTTTTGTGAAAGATACGCAGCCCATGTGCAGACTTTCAAGGGCCTTCGCTTCAAAACGTTCACCGATAATAAATTCGGTACTGCCGCCGCCAATATCCACGACTAGTCGCTGGCCCCCATCATCAGCCTGAGTGTGGGCAACGCCCAGATAGATCAGGCGTGCTTCCTCGCGCCCGGCAATGACTTCGACGGGGTAGCCCAGCACTTCTTCGGCGCGATCAATAAACTCTCGCCGGTTGCGTGCGGCGCGAAGAGCATTGGTGGCGAACACGACAACTCTGTCCGGGTCCATGCCCTGCAGGCGCTGACCGAACTGAGCGAGGCAGTCAACGCCGCGTTGGATAGCTTCTTCGCTGAGATAGTTCTGATTGTCCAGCCCCGCCGCCAACTGAACTTTCTCTCCACGCTTTTCCAGAGTACGTATTTCACCCTGAAACTCTTCTGCGATCATCATATGAAAACTGTTTGACCCGAGATCGACTGCGGCAATGCGGCTGGATTCGACCTCTGCTGAATACTGCTCTGACATAACTATCTGTTTCCAATAACCCTACGATGAATATGCCTTCCGGCGTCTCTGACGTCCAGTCGAATAATCCAATTGATTCCGCATCAATGTGGCGTACAATAACCCTTTCTAACTGATTGCACTTTCTGCAGGGGAATTTCATGAGCGATAACATTATTACCGTAACCGACGATTCATTTGACGCTGACGTGCTGGGTTCAGATGTTCCTGTACTGGTGGACTTCTGGGCAGAGTGGTGCGGCCCATGCAAAATGATCGCTCCGGTTCTGGAAGAGATCGCCGATGACTACGCAGGTAAGCTGAAAATCGCCAAGCTGAACATTGACGAAAATGAAGCTACAGCGCCTAAGTTTGGTATCCGCAGCATCCCGACTCTGATTCTGTTCAAGAACGGCAATGCTGAAGCCACGAAAATCGGTGCAATGAGTAAGTCTGAACTGGCTGCATTCATCGAACAGGCGATCTGATTTCCCTGTCAGCTGTATTCCGCACTGCAAATGGGGACAAATGTCCCCGCAGTGCTGGACAACCCCCCTTTATCTGTCTATATTGACTTCGCAACATTGAAGGCGGGCCAACCCCCACTCATTGCTGCCCTCCATGGCGACTCTGCCAGGATTTCTTCAGATCCAGCATCTATCTAATTCAAATAACCTAACCGTATATACCTACACCTATGAATCTCTCAGACCTGAAACTCAAATCAGTCCCCGAATTGCTGAAAATTGCCGGCGATATGGGTATTGAGCACGTCAGCCGTACCCGTAAGCAGGACATCATCTTCGCCATTCTCAAGACCCACGCAAAAAGTGGTGAAGACATCTACGGCGATGGCGTGCTGGAGATTCTGCAGGACGGCTTCGGTTTCTTACGCAGTGCAAACAGCTCTTATCTGGCCGGCCCGGACGACATTTATGTCTCACCCAGCCAGATCCGTCGTTTCAACCTGCGTAAGGGCGATAAGATCGCCGGTAAAATTCGTCCGCCTAAGGACAACGAGCGTTACTTTGCACTGTTGAAAGTTAATGAAATTAACGACGACAAGCCTGAAAACGCGAAAAACAAAGTCCTGTTTGAAAACCTGACGCCGCTGTTCCCTAACGAGCGGCTGGTTCTTGAGGCAGGTAACGGCTCCACTGAAGATCTGTCTTCACGTGTTCTCGACCTGGTTGCACCGATTGGTAAAGGTCAGCGCGGCCTGATCGTGGCGCCACCAAAGGCTGGTAAGACCATGCTGCTGCAGACCATTGCGCAGTCTATTACCCGCAACAATCCTGAATGTGAGTTGATCGTTCTGCTGATCGACGAACGTCCGGAAGAAGTGACCGAAATGAAGCGTTCGGTACGCGGTGAAGTGGTTGCATCAACCTTTGATGAGCCGCCAGCGCGTCACGTTCAGGTGGCTGAAATGGTCATCGAGAAGGCCAAGCGTCTGGTTGAGCATAAGCGTGACGTAGTCATTCTGCTCGACTCTATCACTCGCCTGGCGCGTGCTTATAACACCGTCATTCCATCGTCAGGTAAAGTTCTGACCGGTGGTGTTGACGCGAATGCTCTTGAGAAGCCAAAGCGCTTCTTTGGTGCTGCGCGTAACATCGAAGAAGGTGGCTCTCTGACCATCATCGCAACCGCACTGGTTGATACTGGTTCTAAGATGGACGAGGTTATCTTCGAGGAATTTAAAGGTACGGGTAACCAGGAACTTCACTTGGATCGCAAGATCGCTGAGAAACGCGTCTACCCCGCTATTAATATCCGTCGTTCTGGTACACGTCGCGAAGATATGCTGTTTAACGAAGCTGATCTTCAGCGCCTCTGGATTCTGCGTCGACTTTTGGCTGAAATGGAAGACTTGCAAGGCATTGAATTCCTGCTCGATAAACTCCGTCAGAGCAAAACCAACGACGAATTCTTTGATTCGATGCGTAAGGGCAAATAAGTCCTTACTTGCTCAGAAACGCCCGGCCAGCTTTGCTGTCCGGGCGTTTTTATTTGTATTTCTGTTCGACCTTTTCGATGACGTCATTGGCAATCCGCAGGCTTTCGAGAAGGTCGAGCAGGTTGTAATCTAGGTTCACGTTCAGGTGAGTCTTCTGCCCGTCAAAGAAGTCGGGATTCTTACCTTCAAACTGAAGCGACAGATTTAATTGCCCATCTGGCTGATAGCGCACACCTGACTGCAGCTCGTCGTATTGAAAGTTCTGTAACAGCTTCATTGCCATGCCGACGCTCTGGTCTGCCTGAGCGAGGGCATCAGCACTCTCGTCCTGATATTTGATGGTACCGCCCGGATCACGGGCGAACAGGTTACCTCCCGGCACCATCGGGCCTTCTTTGGTCAGAACAATAGGCAGCATGCCATCCAGCAGACCTGTCGCTTTGATTCCGGCTTCTTTTTCGATTGCGGCGATCTGACTGAGTTGCAGGTGATCAAGACGGACGCCGAAAGCGTTCACCTCTTTGCGACTGTCGTAATGAATCTCGGGTGCGTAGATGCGACCACCGAGTAAGTCGGTGTGGATTTCGTAAACGTCCACTTCGAAATAGCTGAAGTCTTCCGGAAAGCGCGTTTGTGTCCGGGCGAGAAGGTTGGTTAAAGGGATACCGCTGTCGAGTTTACTGCCAGACAACTGAGCATCAAGCTGGTACTCGCCCTGCTTTGGGCGGCGCAGAGCAAGCATGGCATTCCACTCTTCGAGGGTAATGCTGTTGTCGTAAATCAGGCCGACGCCATCAGCCCTCAGCATCATATCGGGAGTCAGTTTGACCCCGGATTCGTTGGCTTGCCAGTCCAGCCAGCCCTGACCTGACAGGTGACCATTGAGCAGTTGCACACTGGTCAGGTTCGCCATGTCGGCAAGCCCGAGCGCCATCCAGTCAAGGCTGGCATCAGTGAGATGCCATTGCAGAGAGCCACTGCCTGATAGCAGGTCGTGCTCAGCCCGGGTGCGGAAATGAATTTCACCATTCGCGGCGGTCAGATCAAGGGAGGCATTAACCCGTTCGCGAATGTCATCCATCGTGATGGTGATTGGGCCGCTCAGACTGATGTCGGGAATTGGCCACAGCCCCCAGTCTGAATCGTTCATGCGGGTTGATAGCGTGCAATTGCCCAGTAAACCATTCGCCAGATCCTGAAGATCGATATCGCCGGGGTCGCAGCCAAGGTGTGAAGGTGCGAAGCGCAGGCGTGCATCCTGCTCTTTTGATGATGCGGTGAAAGGCGCTATCTTCAGGCGCAGATCCCTGGCCTGAACATGGCGACTGTCATCAAGGTTGCCTTTGACCATTAAGTCCTGCAGTAACGAGATAGTCAGCGGTGTGACAGTCCACCCCTGCCACGGGCTGACTGTTGCCTTCAGGACAAGGCCGTCACTGGAGGCGACTGACCACTGTCCGGTATCACTGAGTTCTGCGTTGAATTGCCCGTTACCGGACATTTGCCATGCTGGCAATTCCTGTTGAGCCGGTTGTTGATAACTCACCGACAGCGGCAGTGCTAGCGATGTAGGCCCGGTGGCCTTCCAGATACCTGCAGGTTCCAGTGTTAGCTGGGTCGTAGTAAGCCCACTCAGTTGAGCTGTCAGGGTTCCATTAAGTTCGCAGGTATCTGCGCTGGCATTGCACACCGCGGCCAGTGCCTGCCCCGGCGTAGTGGCTTTCCAGCGGCTAGCCTGACCATCGACGGTTGTGGTAATCGATGCAGAAAGTGGTTGAGCGGCAAGTAAGGCATTCCAGTCGGCAGCGGTGGTTGCTCGTCTCACTGACAGCGCGATGCCTGCGGGCTGGACTGACATAGTGTCACTGATCACTGATTTTCGTGTAGTCAGTGTGGCGGTCATATCAGCGATCAGCTGATCGGGCCAGCGTGCCTGAGTAGGGCTGTTAAGTGTACCTTCCAGTATGATCTGCTGACCTTTGAGTGGCAGGTCAGCCATTTGCGGCAGACTGTTCTGAACCTTACTGAGATCCGCCTCGAACCTGATGTTTGCATCACTGATGTCTTCTGTTTGTGTCAGGCCGGTCCAGAGTTGTGCCAGAAGCGCTTCTTGTTGAGAAAGCATCACCAGTAACTCTGCGTTGCCTTTTTCGTTGCGCTGCAATTGCAGGTTAACGTTAACGGCTTCCTGAATGTGGGGTAGCCGGAGGTCGCCGGATATGCCCCAATGGTCTGGCTGTAGTGAGCCTGTCAATCGGGCAGAAACGTCTGGTGTATCTATCTCCAGCGACGCTACCCGGATGTCATCAACTGGAAGTGCCATCAACTCAGTAATATGCGGAAGGTCGATATCGGTCCCCGGCGTCAGGCTCGTGGCCGACTGTGAGGGTGTATCGTCGTCTGCGCTGATAAGTACTCTGACGGTTTCCGCCGTCAGACTATCGGCCCTTCCTTGCAGCAACCCTGTGCCGTGGTAATTGAGCTCAGCATTGCGAATCTGAATCAGAATGCCCGGAGATGGCTGGAGCTCCAGTTCATCCACGGCAAACTGTTGTCGAGTAAGGCTACGGATCTGAAGATGACTGCCGGGAGCCACCAGTCGATCCAGAAGAGGGGGGAGCCAGTTGTTCAACAGAGGAACGATCGAGAAATAGAGCGCCACTATCGTGGCGCTCGTTAGCAGCAGAGCAAGCGCTATGCCCTGAAACCACCCTCGGCGGATCAGAGAAGGAGTTTGCTGGTTTGACTCCCTGCGCTCACTCATAGCAGCGAATCAGGCTTTCAGTGTCTTAACGCCGTCCTGAGTCCCGAGAAGCAGAACGTCCGCGCCGCGCTGCGCAAACAGGCCGTTAGTGATTACGCCAGTGATCTGATTGATGTCGGACTCAAGCTGCATCGGCGATTGGATCTTCAGGTTGTGCACATCAAGAATCTGGCCGCCATTGTCAGTGATTACGCCTTCACGCCACACCGGGTCACCGCCCAGTTTTACCAGCTCACGTGCAACATGTGAACGGGCCATAGGGATAACTTCGACCGGCAATGGGAAGGTGCCCATCATGCCGACCATTTTGCTTTCATCGGCAACGCAGACAAATTTCTTGGCCACGGCAGCAACAATTTTTTCGCGGGTCAGTGCCGCACCGCCACCTTTGATCATCTCAAGGTGTTCGTTGATTTCATCGGCGCCATCGATATAAAAATCCATACCATCGACGCTGTTCAGGTCGTAGACCGGAATACCGTGACTTTTGAGGCGTTCTGCAGACGCCTCAGAGCTGGCAACTGCACCATCGAACAGGTGTTTTACAGCAGCGAGTGCATCGATAAAACAGTTGGCTGTTGAGCCAGTGCCGACACCGACAATACTGTCTTCGTCGAGGTGGGGCTTGATGTGATCAACCGCGGCCTGACCAACCGCCTGCTTGAGTTCGTCCTGATTCATAGTGTCTGTATCCGGGTGAAATGCTTTCGCGAATTATAAGGCTTCATGCGTTACAATGCGCGTTCGCTCTCGATTTTTTTGGACCAGCGGCATGCTAAACGAATACCTGAAAAAAATACTCTCGTCCCGCGTCTATGACGTTGCTGAAGAGACGCCTGTCCACACCGCCACGTTTCTCAGCGAGCGACTGGAAAACCAGATCTGGATTAAACGTGAAGACAAGCAGCCAGTGTATTCGTTCAAAATTCGTGGGGCTTACAACAAAGTTGTACAACTGACCGACGAAGAAAAAGCACGTGGTGTTATCGCTGCTTCAGCGGGGAATCATGCTCAGGGTTTGGCTCTGGCGGCAAAAAAACTCGGTATAAAAGCCGTCATCGTTATGCCTAGGACAACCCCCGAAATTAAAGTGAAGTCTGTGAAGGCGCGCGGTGCACGTGTGATCCTGCATGGTGATGCGTTTGATGAGGCTTTCCAGTACTCGCAAAAGCTGGTGGAAGAAAAGGGGTATACCTACATTCATCCATACGATGACCCGGAGACCATTGCCGGACAGGGCACTGTGGGTATGGAGATCCTCCGTCAGATGCCGGTGCGTCCGGATGCGATATTTATTCCGGTCGGTGGGGGCGGCCTGATTGCTGGTGTTGCTGCGTACATTAAAGCGCTCACCCCTGAAGTCCGCATCGTGGGTGTCGAGAGTAGTGAATCTGCCTGTCTGGCTGCTGCACTCGCCGCGGGTAGCCGTGTGGTTCTCCCGGAAGTGGGGATCTTTGCTGACGGTGTTGCGGTCGCTCAGATTGGCGAAAACACCTGGGAGGTCTGCAAAGACTACGTGGATGAGGTGATTACCTGTACGCCGGATGAAATCTGTGCCGCGATTAAAGATACCTTTGACGATACCCGTGCAGTCAGCGAACCGGCCGGGGCATTGGCAGTAGCCGGCTTGAAAAAATACATCGAGCGTGAGCAATGCACAAATAAAAACCTGGTGGCGATTCTCAGCGGTGCAAATGTGAACTTCGACCGCATGCGCTACATCTCTGAGGTTGCTGAGATCGGTGAGGGGCGGGAAGTGATCCTGGCTGTCACAATCCCAGAAGAACCGGGCAGTTTTCAACGCTTCTGTAGTCTGCTGGGTAAGTCACCGATTACTGAATTCAATTACCGTTACAGTCGCGATGATGAAGCGCAGATCTATGTTGGTGTGAAAGTCTCTGACGAGCCTGGCTCCCGTAAAGCACTGGTGTCAGACCTTGAGGCGGAAGGCTATGCGCTGATGGATATTACCGATGATGAGGTAGCGAAATACCATATACGTCACATGGTGGGTGGGCACGCACCTGCGTCGGTAACGGATGAGCGCGTCTACCGCTTTGAGTTTCCGGAGCGCCCCGGTGCTTTGCTTAACTTCCTCAAGAAGCTGGGTAAACGCTTTAATATATCACTATTCCACTATCGCAATCATGGTGCTGCCTACGGCCGCGTATTGGTTGGGCTGCAGATCTCTGACGATAAATGTGAACAGCTTCAGGGATATCTCGAAGAACTTGGCTATCGTTATTGGGATGAGACAGAGAATACGGCGTACCAACGATTTTTGCGTTAATACGCCATTGTCTTGAATCATCTTCACCTTGTTGGGGTGGCAGAGGAGTTTAGACTGCTTCGCTGCGACCCCGAGCCGGATTTTATATGTTAGCTGCTATTCGAATTGCTTTTTTAGCTCTCTACTTCCCTGTTGTGTGTGTGTTGGGCCTTCTTATCTGTCTGCTTCGACCATTCAACCGTAATAATAGCCGCATTATTGCCATGATCTTTGCCTGGGCGCGTTTCGTTATGAACGTTCGTGTAGATGTACTCAACAGGCCGACAGAGAGCATACAGGGGATTTACGTCGCTAATCATCAGAGCACCCTGGACATGTACATGTACGGCGAGAGCCTGCCCGATGACATGGCGATTCTCGGTAAGCACAGCCTGATGTATATCCCTCTGTTTGGTGTTCTTTTCTGGTTGGCAGGAAATATTTTTATTAATCGCGGCGACCGTTCAAAGGCTCGGGGTGCCATGGAAGAAGCCGCGGCGATTGTTCGTGATAAAGGCTGCAGTGTGTATATGTTCCCTGAGGGTACCCGTAGCAATGGCCGGGGTTTGTTACCCTTTAAAAGCGGCGCTTTTATTCTGGCGATAGAAGCCGGTTTGCCGGTAGTTCCTGTTTGCGCTAGCAGCACCCACAAGAACATTAACCTTAATCGTTGGCGCGCCGGTGAGTGTCGACTGGTGCAGCTTCCCGCCATCAGTACAGAAGGGCTGACCCGCGACGACGCCAAGCATCTCGCCGATGAGGTTCAGGCTCTGATGGCTGCGCAGATAGATCAGATGGATGCTGAGATAGCGCAAGGTCAGTAGCTGCTTTAGTAAACACGCCCTTTACTGAACTGCTCGCGGGCCTGTTGTTTCTTGCGTTCACTCTTACGGAGTAATACATAGAAGGCACCGCTGCCGCCGTTCTGAGGCTGCGCAGTATGGAAAGCCTGGACATCTTCTAACTCTTCAAGCCAGAACACCAGATAACTCTTCAGTACAGCCGGATCACCCTCGTTGCGATCCCCTTTTCCAGGCATGATCAGAACGCTTCTGATGTCTGCGCCAATGCAGTCGTTCACAAAGCGGTAAACTTCGCGCCTCGCTTCTTCAATCGTACGCCGGTGAAGATCAAGGCGAGCTTCTATCTCGTACTTACCCAGTCGTAGTTTACGGAAGACGCCATCCTGAATACCGGGGCGTTTGAACCCAAGTACATCGTGAGGACCGACTCTGGGGACTTCACTGGCGCGAAGGTGGTTCTTATCACTGACCGTCTCCTGAGAAACAGCCGCAGAGCGGCGTGCCGCTGTATTGTTGTCTTTCTGATCACGACGAAGGGGGACGCGCTCCTGCGTTTGCAGCTTTTTAACTCCCTGCATCTCCTGCAGAAAGAGCTCATCTTCTTCAGTCATTTGTACATCCTCCGGGGCAGCGACAAATCTTTGCAATGTCGGACACAAATTTTGGGCTGTGACGCCTAGTATAACCTGATAGTAAGCACCGTATCACAGGATCGATTTATGAAAATGCCTTCTCCCATTGCCCGCTTCCAACGCTCTTTGAGTCTTGTTGCCTGCGGTGTGTTGATGACGACCGCACAGGCTTGGGGATTCGATGACCGCCAGAAGAAAGTCGACTGGGAAAGTTCGCTGAATCTGTCCGATGAGCAGCAGGAGCAGATCGATGCGATTGAAGACAGGTATCGAGATCGCTTTCGTGAGATGAAGCCCAGCGAAGCTGCAGGTAAAGAACGTCGTGAACAACGTCAGGATCTCTATGTACAGATGCGTGAAGAAATCCGCTCGGTACTGACGGATGAGCAGCAAGCGATCGCGGAAGAGCAGGTACGCAAGCGTGAAAAAGAAGGCCGCGAAGAGCATCTGGAGCGTCTTTCCCGAAAACTTGATCTGACGAGTGAGCAGAAATCTGAGCTCGAAGAAAAGTTATCCTTGTGCTCTGAAGAAGAGTGGCCGGTCAGCATGAAAATGCGCGAAAAAGATCGTCGTGACTTTGAGAAAACGGTGAAGTCTGTTCTGACGGAAGAGCAGAAGAAAAAATGGCGTAAGATGCAGCGCGAAGAGCGCGATAAGTGGCGTCACCACGACATGGATCGCCTGAAGGAAAAGCGCGGTCAGAAAGATGAAGACGAATAAAGACGAGCAAAATACAAAAAGGGGCGATTAACGCCCCTTTTTACTGGTTATGGTTACTGGTCATGGCTCAACCGTGATGATCAGAAGCTATAAACCTCAGAAGCTATAAACCAAAGTAACGCCAAATTCAGTGTCAGTATTTTCAGTGCCTTCTGGCACTTCTTCCACATGCTTCACTTTGTAGGTGAGCTTAGATGCAAGGCTGCCGCTCAGCTGGCTTTGCAGTCCTGTCTCTGATTTGTAAATCGAGTTGTCGCTACCAACTTCGGCAGTGAAGTTCTCAATGAAGGAGACACCTTCACGAATCTGCCATTGGTAGCCCAGAGCCAGACGACCAATCGCTTCTTCCTGAATTTCGTCTGTCTCTTTCAGTTTGTCGCGGCGATAACCCGGACCAGCCTCAATATTCAGTTCCATGGTGTCGTTTTTGAGAACACGGTAACCGTAGTTAATCGATACCGTGCTTTGGTACGTATAACCACTGAAGCGTGCACGCTCCTGTTGGGCGACGATGGCCATGTAGGAGTGCTCAGTGAAGTTGCGGTCAAACTGAGTCAGGGCGCTGTACTTCTCTTTTGATTTTACGCCGTCTTCTTCACTGGTCAGGGCTTCCAGTTTCAGAGTTGTATCCCAAACTTCACCGGTACGTTTTGCCATGAAGTTAGCATTAATGCTCTGAGTATCTGTATTACCTGAAGTGAAGATAGTGCCGAGTTCTGCGGCGCCATCCCATGACGGTTCAGCAGCCATTGCTGCGGTTGGAGCGATAACGATGGCCGCTACCAGTGCGTGCTTGCGAAGCATATTTGGATATTCCTTAAGACGACAGTATTCGGTTGCAGAATAGCGAGTGACTATGACAGGTTCAATACTTCATAGTTCATATATCAAGGTTTCAGGCTTGTTTCAGTACTCCAGTCCTGTAGTCCGTAGCGTTGAAGTATTTCTGTCAGTCGACCAGATTTCCGTAAACGCTGAATGCCTTCGTCCAGCTGGCGGGTGTAGGTCTTTGACTGCGTAGGTGTAGCGGGCGAGCAAGCGATGTAGAGTTTGTCGGCAACCCCAATATTGCCCGCGGGCCGTACCGTCCCGTCCATTCCAAGGGTTGCTATAGTGTAGTCGACCACGGTGGCTGACCCAACAATGACATCAATACGCCCCGACAGAAGTTTCTGCAGGTTTTTTTCCAAAGCATTGTCGCCTTTCATCAGTTGCACCCGACTACCGGGAGTGCCCTCGCGGATCGCCGTTGCTATATGCTCGTCGACAGCGCCCTGATCATAGGAATATCCGCCAATGACTCCGAGGCGGATATCATTGAGCTGAGTGGGAGAGTGATACGTCCAGTGGTTGACGGCGCGGGTATAAAACGTACTTTGATCATAACCTAAGGGCAAGGAGTGGAACACGAAGTCGGGAACTTCGTCTGGCAGAGCGCCAAGTATGCAGTCAACGTTGCCTGTACGTGCTTCGCTGATCGCGCGCTCCCACGGAATGGTAGAGTAGTCGACCTGATGACCTTCAGCGTTCCAGATCTCTGTCGCAATTTCGACGATGTAACCTGGTTTGTCGCTGCTGGGCGTTGCATTGTAAGGAGGCCATATATCTGCTCTCAGGCTGATAGTATCTGCGCATGCGGGGTAAACGGCAAAGGCACTGGCAAACACGGTTGCCGCGACACTTGACACATGTTTCATCATCGCCTCCACATTGGGCTGCAATTGATCATTTTTTATCAGGAACGAGGTGGTTTTTTGTCGATGCGTCCCAGCAAAAAATCTTTCAACATGACCCAGTCACCGATAAAGCTCCATAACGGATAGCGGAAAGTGGCAGGTTTATTGTGCTCAAAGAAGAAGTGTCCGATCCAGGCAAAGGCATAACCCGCGACCAGGGCCAGAGGGATATACTGAAATTTTCCACTGGTGATCGAAAACAACAGAACCCCAAGGCCAATTGAGCTACCTATGTAGTGCAGGCTGCGGCAGGTAGAGTTTCTGTGTTCAGAAAGATAATAAGGGTAAAACTCACTGAAATTGGTGAATCTTAGATCTCTGTTTACAGCGTTTTCACTGTTTTCCGTTTCTGTACTCACGATGGCCACCTCTCCTCGTTATTATTATTGGCGGGCGGATGTATCCGCTCATTGCAAAATAACGTCATTATCAGTGTTCCCCACAGGGCGCAGTGCGCCAAGTCCCGAATATATCGGGCAATAAAGAGGCAAACTTAACTCACAGTATAGACAATTTGACCCCTGAGGAAAATAAACGTCCTGAACGTCCGGTTGGTTCGGATTAATTTTTAATGAATGGACAGATACCTGTGAACCTTCAGCTATGCTGGAAGTCTTCCCTGATTCGGGGCTTCTCCCGGATGAATTCTGGTGCGATGACGAGGTGGAATGGAATGCTCTACACAATCAATGCCCACGTAATGAATGCGCTACGCCCAATGCATGTGGCAGCACGCCTGTCCCGGCAGATGTGTTATCAACCCTGGAACCCGATGAATTACGGTTGGTACCTGCGCACTGTTCGTGCCTCGCTGGAACTGGTTGAACGCTTGACCGATTTTTATGAAAAGCCGGAATGGCGGTTGGACACCACACGCATTGATGGCCGCGAAGTCGGCATTGAATATTGCAGTGTGGTTGAGAAGCCTTATTGTGACCTGGTTCATTTCCGCCGTCGCAAGCGTGGCCTTGAGCAACCCAAACTGCTGATCGTCGCGCCACTATCCGGTCACTTTTCTACTCTTCTGCGCGGGACGGTTGCGGAATTTCTGCCCGATCATGAGGTATACATCACAGACTGGCTGAATGCGCGGGATGTACCCCGCTCCAAGGGTGGGTTCAGTTTTGATGATTATGTCGATTACCTGATTGAGTTTCTGGAATTTCTGGGCCCGGACACGCATGTGCTGGCCGTCTGTCAACCTTGTGTTCCTGCGCTTGTGGCAGCGAGTGTCATGTCTGAGCAGGGCAGCAAAGCAGTACCCAAGTCCATGACCTTAATGGGCGGGCCAATTGATGTACGTATCAGCCCAACGGAAGTAAACGATTACGCGTCGGGTAAAGATCTTGAGTGGTTCGAAGACAACGTCATCTGTCACGTGCCAGATGGCTTTGCCGGACGTGGTCAGTCGGTGTACCCGGGATTCATCCAGCTGTCGGGCTTTATGTCGATGAATATGGATAACCATGTCAGCAAGCACTTCAAGTTCTTTACTGACCTGGTGAAGGGGGATGGTGATAGTGCAGAGGCGCACCGGGAATTCTATAACGAATACCTTGCGGTGATGGATATGCCTGCCCGCTATTATCTCGATACCATTCGTAAGGTGTTTCTTGAGTATCAGTTGCCAGAAGGCACGATGGAATATCGGGGCAAGGTGGTTGACCTGAAAGCCATTAAAGAGATGGCTCTGATGACCATTGAGGGAGAACTTGATGATATTACCGGCAAAGGGCAGACGGCTTGCGCTCTGGATCTTTGTGCTGGCATTCCTGACAAGATGAAGGTTCACAGGGAAGAGCCGGGCGTTGGTCATTACGGTATTTTCAATGGCCGTAAATTCCGGGAAAGCATTGCCCCGGCAGTGAAGACCTTTATGGTGAAACATAGTTAAAACGCCAACCGGACCCGCTCGGGTCCGGTTTATTAGCCCGCCTTAATCGCCCCTGCTATCATGATGCACTCCTTATTTGATGGGTTAACAGGACTAGTTGCTCATGACAGACACTTCTCACCGGTCCGGTCTGACCGATGATATCTACGAAAAACTGGTTAACGACGAAGATGCTCGTGCCTGTAAATCGATTCCTGAGAGTGCTTGTCAGGAAGTCTCCGGCAATTTTATGAAAACCCTACTAAGCATGTTTTTCTCTAAGCTGGGAGATGCTCTGGTCAATCCTAAAATCACCTTGCCGTGGCTGATGCAGTCTGTTGGTGCACCGGCGTGGATGCTGGGCTGGCTGGTGCCAATCCGCGAGTCCGGCTCAATGCTTCCTCAACTTGCTATCGCCAGTGTTGTCCGCACCATGGCTGTCCGTAAGTGGATGTGGGTGCTTGGTAGCGCTCTGCAGGCGCTGGCGGTATCCGGTATCGCTGCTGTTGCCTTCTTTCTGGAGGGAAGTATCGCTGGCTGGTCGATGCTGGCATTGGTGGTTATATTCAGCCTGTCACGGGGCTTGAGTTCTGTTGCTTCGAAAGATGTGCTGGGTAAGACCATCCCGAAACCCCGGCGAGGCACTCTGAACGGCTGGGCTGAAACGGCAGCGGGCCTGATTACTCTGACAGTCGCCCTCTTGCTGATCAGTGGTGTGTTGGGGGAAGGGTCTACCACCCTTTACGCCTCTGGCTTTGCGCTGGCCGCTTTGATGTGGATCATTGCTGGTGGTATCTATGCCGGAATCAACGAATTCCCGGGAGAGACAGACGGCGGAAATAACGGATTAAAGGAAGCCTTTGCCAGATTATCGTTACTTAAAACCGACGCCCCTTTCCGACGTTTTCTTCTCTCCCGTTCATTACTTCTGTGTTCGGCGTTAACGGCGCCTTTTATCGTCGTGCTCGCTCATCAGGAGCTGGATGCAGCGATCAGTATGTTGGCCTTGTTTATGGCTGCGAGTGGTGCGGGTAGTTTGGTTTCAGGACGCTTTTGGGGGCGCTTTGCCGATGTTTCCAGTCGCCTGGTGATGGTGCGTGCCGGGATGATGTCGGCGGCGGTTGGCGGAGTGATATTTCTTCTTGGAGTGTTCAGGTCAGAGTGGCTGTCAGAAATCTGGGTTTTGCCACTGTTGTACTTTGTATTGAGTATCGCCCATCAGGGCGTGCGTTTGGGAAGAAAGACCTATGTGGTCAACCTCGGCGAAGGAAATAAGCGCACGGACTATGTTTCGGTGGGCAATACACTGATTGGCGTCATGTTGCTGATGACAGGGTTTATCAGTCTGCTGGAGCCTCTGATTGGCGTCAGCGGCGTTATCCTGATTTTGTCATTCATGGGGATGGCAGGTAGCTGGATGGCCATAAAATTGCCTGAAGTTGAACGCTGAACCTGGCTCTCAACTTCAGGTTTTTCTGCCGGACTTTGTCTCAGGTCCGATTCAACTTTTATCAACCAGGTAGTTGATGTACTCATCCCGCAGGCTACGTTTCTGCAGTTTCCCTGTGGCGGTATGAGGGAGTTCATCCACCACGAGAATATCGTCGGGCATCCACCATTTAGCGATTTTTCCATCCAGGTAGGCGTAGACGTCTTCTTTCGTCACGGTTTTTCCTTCCAGAGCAACGATAAATAACAGCGGGCGCTCATCCCACTTAGGATGCTTTACTCCGATAACGCACGCTTCCGCCACATCCGGGTGGCCAACTGCGGCATTTTCAAGGTCGATGGATGAGATCCATTCACCGCCTGACTTCACAACGTCTTTCGCGCGGTCGACGATTTGCAGATAGCTTTGCTCATCGATCACTGCAATATCACCCGTGTCGAACCAGACTCCACCATCTTTGTCCGTAAAAAAGGCATCGGGTTTTTCTGTTTTGTAGTAACTGTTCAATACCCATGGACCTCTGACTCTGAGGAACCCCCGACTGGTGCCATCGTGGGGCAGGGGCTCTCCGTCATCGTCAAAAATCTCAAGGTCGATGCCAAACATAGGCTTACCGGCGGTTGTTTGTATCCGATAACGCTCATCATCAGACATATTGGCCATGGCTTTGGTCGGTGCTCCCAACGTTGCCAGAGGCGAGGTTTCGGTCATCCCCCAGATGGGAAGAAGATAAATACCGAACTCTTTGTCGAGTGTTTCGACCAGTGAACGGGGGGAGGCTGAGCCGCCGACGCCAACGGTTTTTACTGACGGAATGGTCAGGTCATTGGCTTTCAGATAGTCGATGAGGCGCAGCCAGACCGTAGGCACCCCAAGCATCATATCGACCTGTGCAACATCGATCAGCTCATACAGGTCCGGACCATCCATGCCTTCGCCGGGAAGTACGAGAGAAGCGCCCGACATAGGGGCAATATATGGCATGCCCCAGGCACAAACGTGATACATGGGGACGACCGGCATAACGACGCTGTCGGAAGACACGTTCAGCGCATCCGGATTACGGCTGGCGTAGGCGTGCAGAACGGTGGAGGCGTGGGAATACAGAACACCTTTTGGGTTCCCCGTGGTGCCAGACGTATAACAAAGACAGGCTGCGGTATCCGCGTCGAAGCGCGGCCATTCGTAGATGTCGGGTTGCTGAGCCAGCAAGTGCTCGTAGTTATGCACATTCGGTAGCGACGTGTCGGGCATCTGATCTTCGTCGATCATCAGAATAAACCCTTTGACGCTGGATAGTTTGTCGGCGATGGGCTCCAGCAGGGGGGCGAAACAGGCATCCAGGAAAACGTAGCAGTCCTCAGCGTGTTGGATAATGTACTCGACCTGTTCAGAGTAGAGCCGCGGATTGACCGTGTGACAGATAGCCCCGATGCCGGATATGCCGTAGTAACATTCGAAGTGTCGGTAGCCGTTCCAGGCCAGGGTCGCGACACGGTCACCGGGTTGTACGCCGAGTGAAATCAGCGCATGTGCCAGCTGCTTACTCCGCTGTAGTGCGTCTTTGTAAGTGTATCTGTGAATATCCCCTTCAAGCCTGCGGCTGATGATCTCACGAGTTCCGTGATGAGCGGCTGCATACTCCAACAAATCACTGATCAGCATGGGTTGCGTCATCATTTGCCCGGTGACAGTTCGCGCGTTTGTCATATGGCGTTCCTTTGCAGTGTCGCGGCGGTGTGCACGCGAAAGTAACAGAAGCAGTGGGCTCACTATTCAGAGAGATCAGCTTATGCCGAGCAGGCGGACTCAGCCAGTGCAAACGTGCAGATTGTTAACTCTGCTGCTGTGTACGGAGCTTCTGCAGCCAACGTAGGAAAGTCACATAGGTCTGTTTCACGATCTGGCTCGTTTGGACTAATTTTAAATAGGACATATCAGGACATGAAGTTGATCGGATATCACCTGTTCAGTTGGTGTGTGCCCCGTCATTCTTGGCCCGTTTTGCAACATGAGCATACTCTCAGATGAAATTCGCAGTACTGACATTGCTTGTATGGCTCCTCGCCACTGTAAGTGCCTGGGCGCTGGAAGACACGCCGGCACTGGATGAGAAGCAGACCCACGCTGCACTTGAGTCGTCAGGTTGCGCTTATATGGTGTCGGTCATGCTTGAAGAGAGCATGGGCGTGAAAACCAGCGAAGTTGATATATTTGCACTGCTGTTTGTGCACGGTGACCCGGTCAGAATCCGCGAGCAACGTGGCTTCAATTTCTATGACATAAAACAGGCTGCCGCCGCTCTAGGCCTGCGGGCCAGTGCGTATCGCTCTGATGATCTGCTGCTGGATCTGGCGCAGCGTAAACTGCAGCAACAGGACGGGCCGTACCTCCTCTTAAAGGACAACCCGGAAGGTGTTGACCGCTTTTACCTCTACTACTTCGAAGACGAAGAATATGTTTACCTGAGAGACCCCTTCGCTGGCATGATTACCATTGAGCGAAGTGAGTTTAATCGTACTTTCGTCCCTTATGTGCTGATTATCGAAGGCAAGGTGACGGAGTTCACTGAGGTTTAGACTTCAGAATATGGGGATCTGCCCAGATCCCCATAAGTTTGGATGACAGCTGTTCAGTCCCGTTCTACTGCCAGAGAAACGCCCATTCCTCCCCCAATACATAAGGTCGCGAGACCTTTCTTTGCATCACGGCGAGCCATCTCATGCAGCAGTGTCACCAGAATACGGCAGCCTGAGGCGCCAATAGGGTGGCCAAGGGCGATGGCACCGCCGTTCACATTGATTTTATCGGCATCCCACTCCAGACCTCTATTAACCGAAAGAGCCTGTACAGCGAAGGCTTCGTTGGCTTCAATCAGGTCGAGATCGTCTACATTCCAGCCCGCTTTGCTCAGGCATTTCTTCGTTGCAGGAATCGGCCCTGTGCCCATGATGCGCGGTTCAACACCGGCATTGGCGTAGCCCTTAATTGTCGCGAGCACAGGAAGGCCAAACTCTGCGGCTTTGGCTGCGCTCATCAGCATAACAGCGGCGGCGCCATCATTGAGCGATGAGGCATTACCGGCGGTCACTGAGCCGTCCTTACTAAAGGCCGGGCGCATACCTGCAAGCTTTTCTGCGGTCGTACCGGGGCGTGGATTTTCATCCACCTTAAACACAATTGGGTCGCCTTTGCGCTGGGGAATTTCGATCGGGGTAATTTCATCTGCGAAGGTACCCGCTTCAATTGCGGCGAGTGCTTTGTTCTGAGAGGCTGCTGCAAAGGCATCCTGCTCTTCCCGGCTAATGTTGTAATCGCAGGCAATGTTCTCTGCGGTGGTACCCATATGGTAATCGTTAAATGCGTCCCAGAGTCCATCGACCACCATGGTGTCGACCATGGTAATTGGCCCCATGCGCTGGCCATTGCGGGAGTTTGGCATCGCATGCGGTGCATTAGACATAGATTCCTGGCCGCCGGCAATCACTACGTCAGCATCCCCGCACGCAATCGCCTGCGTGGCAAGGTGGACTGCTTTCAGGCCCGAGCCACACACTTTGTTGATGGTCATGGCCGGAACAGAGGAAGGAAGCCCTGCTTTGATCGCAGATTGGCGTGCAGGGTTCTGGCCAGCAGCGGCCGTCAGCACCTGGCCCATGAGTACTTCATCAACAAGCTCTCCGTCGACACTTGTTTTTTTGATCAGGGATGAAATTACGGCAGCCCCGAGGTCAACAGCCGATAATCCAGCGAGTGATCCGCCAAAGCTTCCGATCGCAGTGCGGGTAGCAGCAACTATGACAACGTCAGTCATGTGTATCTCCAGTAAAACAGTAGAAAAGCGGGATGAGCGCCCGCCGATGCGCTACAACAATTCTACTGTATAGACTGTTGAGCAGGATCAGGAGGCAATCCAGATAAGAGACAGGCACATTCATGACAATGCGCCTGGCGGGGCAGGCCGGCTGTCAGTGGCTGCCCGGGTCGGTCCGGTCAAGTTGGCCAAGGTCAAGAACTGGGGAAGCGTCGATGTGCTGTGCATCCATCATGTGCGCAACGCGCTCCAAAGATGTCAGAATCATGCTTTGTTCCCAATCGCGCAAATCCTGAAACTGCTGAACGAAACTATCCTGCAGCGGGCGCGGTGCGTCGACGAGTGCCTGAATGGCCTGCTCTGTCAGGTGTACAAATACTTTCCGCTTATCAGAGCTACCACGCTCGCGCACTACAAAACCACGCTTACTGAGGCGGTCGATAATGGTGGTCACTGTCGCTTGAGAAAGGCTGACTCGACGGGCCACATCACCTACCGTGAGCTCGCCGTGGTGGCGCAGTGTCTGCAAGATCAGAAGCTGCGGAGAAGTCAGGCCGGATATCTTACTCAGCTGTTTGGAATGGAGATCGGTTGCGCGAATGATGCGCCGCAGTGCAACCAGCACTTCGTCATAGCGATTCATAGATTTTTCGTCTTCCAACAGGGGGTCATGATTCTTTCCCTGTAGTTTACCCTGTTGATGATCAATAGAGTACGAAATATTCATAAGGGGGCCTCCTGACCGCTTTCCCGGGTGGCGCATCGCGTCCTATATTTAGATCTCAAAATATCGATCTCTATGTATTTTTTGCGACAAAATGGCGGAAATATTAATAAAAAAGCTCGTTTTGTTTGATTATTGTACAAAAAATTACGTTCTTCTCAATCAAAAAGACCGCTTCTGGGTGAAATATATTTAGTGTTGTATATATTTTGCGATTGACTATAATATTTAGAGTTCAAACTAATTGACGAAACAGAAGCAATTGACGAGGACGTAATGGCTCACGCCGGTACGCGGACCTCGAAGAGGAAATGAATCAGATTCTGGCGCAGGCAGCGCCCAACGAAAAAGATCAGTCTCAGCGCCTTATTACAATGCGCAAACCGAATCCGGAAGACGGCTCTGTAGTGAACAACCTTGTGGAAAACTGCAAGCCTCTGGATACGAACTCAATGTACTGCAACAACCTGCAGTGTTCTCACTTCCGCGATACCGCGGTGCTTGCTGAAGAGCAGGGTGAAACCATTGGTTTCATTTCTGGTTATCTTCTGCCGGAGCAACCAGACACTTTATTTGTCTGGCAGGTCGCTGTGAGCCCTAAGGCTCGGGGGCTTGGCCTGGCCAGTAAGATGTTACTTGAGCTGCTGTCTCGCCAACAGGGCGCAGTTCGTCACCTGCACACGAGCATCACACCGGGTAATGAAGCGTCCTGGAACCTGTTTAAAAGGCTGGCACGCAAGCTGGATGCGCCACTGAACGAACGCGTTATGTTCGACAAAGAGCAGCATTTTGCAGGACAGCATGAGACAGAGATGCTTGTTCACATCGGTCCTTTCAGCAGTGCTGACGTCAGCGCTGCGCAATAACAGAATTTAAACCAAATACAGAGGAAATCTGATATGGGTATTTTTAAAGATCTTGAATCAAACGTTCGTGGTTACTGCCGTTCATTTCCTGTTACCTTTGTTAAGGCGCAGAACGCAACGGTGACTGACAGTGAAGGTAACGAGTACATCGACTTCCTGGGTGGTGCTGGCACGCTGAACTATGGCCACAACAACCCTGCTTTCAAGCAGGCGCTGATTGATTACATCGAAGCGGATGGTATGACTCACGGTCTGGATATGCACACAGACGCGAAAGCTGCATTTCTGGAAGCCTTCCGTGACCTGATCCTTGAGCCACGCAACATGGACTACAAGGTACAGTTCACTGGCCCGACCGGTACTAACGCGGTTGAAGCGGCTCTGAAAGTAGCTCGTAAAAATACCGGCCGTCAGACCATTATCTCGTTCACCAATGGCTTCCATGGTGTGACTCAGGGTTCTGCTGCGGTTACCGGTAACGGTTACTACAAGAAGGCCAGCGGATTGCCAACAACCGGTGTTCAGTTTATGCCGTACGATGGCTACCTGGGCGACTTCAATACGCTCAAATATCTGGAAAAAGCGCTTGACGACGGTTCATCAGGTCTGGGTCATCCAGCCGGTGTCATTGTTGAGTGTATCCAGGGTGAAGGTGGCCTGAACGTAGCATCTAAAGAATGGATGCAGGGTCTGCAGGCGATCTGTAAAAAGCATGACATGCTGCTGATCGTTGATGACATTCAGGCAGGTTGTGGTCGTTCAGGCACCTTCTTCAGTTTTGAAGAATTCGGTATCGAGCCTGACGTTATTACTCTGTCGAAATCTCTGGGTGGCTACGGTCTGCCAATGGCGGTTGTTCTCCTCAAAGAAGAGCTCGACATCTGGGGTCCAGGTGAGCATAACGGTACCTTCCGTGGTAACAACCACGCGTTCGTTACTGCACGTCGCGCACTGGAAGAGTACTGGAGTGACTACCGTTTTGCTGAAGAAATTCAGCACAAGGCAAGTGTTATCCGTCGTCGTCTGAAAGAGATTCAGGCAGAAAACGGTGGTACCTCTAAGATGAAGCACAAAGGCCGTGGAATTATGCAGGGTCTTGAGTTTGCTAACGGTGACATCGCCGGTGCAATTACTGAGTTAGCGTTTGAGCATAATCTGATTATTGAAACCAGTGGCTCCGATGGTCAGGTTGTTAAGATCCTGACGCCCCTGACGATTGAAGAAAGCAAGTTGAGTGCGGGTCTCGATATCCTTGAGAAATGTGTTACTCAGGTAATGTCTGATCAGGTGAGTAAGGCTTCTTAAGAAGCCTTCTCTTTTAGCCTCTCAACGCCAACGAACTCAGGAAAACGCAGAAAATGATCGTAAGAACACTCGAAGAATGTAAAAACAGCAGCCGCGCCATCAATGGTGGCAACTGGGAAAGCGTCCGTATGTTGCTGAAAGACGACAACATGGGATTCTCATTCCACATCACCACTATTTTTGCGGGTACAGAAACGCCTATTCACTACCAGAATCACCTGGAGTCTGTGTACTGCATGCAGGGCGAGGGTGAAATCGAAACTGTTGAAGACGGCAAGATCTATCAGATTCGTCCGGGCACACTTTATATTCTGGATAAGCACGATAAGCACTTGCTGCGCGCGACCAAGGACATGCACATGGCGTGTGTGTTTAATCCGCCGTTAAACGGCAAGGAAGTCCACGATGAAAACGGCGTCTACGCATTGGAAGCTGACACCATCGAAGACTGATTCGCGTGATGGCCTGGAAATGGGCCAATCCATCAAACAAATAGAATCAGCAGGAATAACATGATTAAGCACAGTGTAGAAAAAATCGGCGGCACTTCGATGAGCCGTTACGACGATGTATTAAAAAATATCTGGCAGCGTCCTCAGGCGCCGCACGGTGGTACCGAAACGACTTTGTATCAGCGCGCCTTCGTAGTATCAGCGTATGCTGGTATGACCAACGGTCTGCTTGAGCACAAGAAGACCGGTGAGCCGGGCGTCTATGCACTCTTTTCCGAAATGGACGAAAACCGTCCATGGCAGCAGAAACTGTATGAAGTACAGGCCGCTATGCTGGCAATGAACGAAGAGATGTTCGATGGTCAGGATATTGTTCGTCGCCGTGCTGACCAGTTTATCAGCAGTCGCATTGAAGACGTTAAGCAGTGCCTTGAGCACCTTGAGAACGTCTGCACATTCGGCCACTTTCAGCTGGATGATCATCTGCACCGTGTTCGTGAAATGTTAAGTGCCCTGGGTGAAGCGCACAGCGCATATAATTCGGTACAACTACTGAAACTGCATGACATTAATGCGCGTTTTATCGATCTGACCAACTGGAGGTCTGACAGTCAGCAGACTCTCGAAGATCACATCAAAGACGCGTTCTCGGATGTCGATTTCACGCAGGAGATGCCGATCGTTACGGGTTATACCCAGTGTCGCGAAGGTCTGATGAAAACTTATGACCGTGGTTACAGTGAGATGACCTTCTCGAAGGTAGCCACTGTGACGGGCGCGGGCGAAGCCATTATTCACAAAGAATATCACCTGAGTACCGCGGATCCTGAAATGGTCGGCGCGGAAAATGTACACCCGATTGGTCTGACCAACTATGACGTTGCTGATCAGTTGGCGAACCTTGGGATGGAAGCCATTCATCCACGTGCGGCGGCGGGTCTGCGTAAGCGCAACATCCTGCTTCGCGTGAAAAACACGTTTGAACCAGAGCACCGTGGTACAGAAATCCGCAGTGACTACAGCAGCAAAACGCCGAAAGTAGAGATCATTGCCGGTACACGCAGTGTCTGGGCAATGGAGCTGTTTGACCAGGATATGGTGGGTGATCCCTCTTATGGCCAGAAAATGAACGACCTGGTCTTTGAGTCAGGCGTGCGGGTTCTGACCAAAGACTTTAACGCCAATACAGTCACGTTTTACCTGAAAGGTAACAAGCGTCGCATCAATTGGTTGATGGATCGACTGCAGGCCAACTACACTAACGCTGACATTCGAGTCGAGAAGATGGCGATGGTCAGCGCGATCGGTAGTGATATGAAGGTTCCGGGCTTGCTGAAGTCCGCTGCATCGGCCTTGTCTGATGCCGGTGTGAATATTTTGTCTGTGCACCAGGCAATGCGTCAGGTGGATATGATGTTCATTGTTGCCGATCAGGATTACGCTGCGGCGGTGAAAGCTCTGCACACCAGTCTGATCGAGAATAACAGTGATTGGGAGGCGGTACAGTCCGCATGATAAGAACCGTCTGGCATATATTCTTGTCTCTGATGGTATTTGCCTCAGCGCTGGTGATTCTACCGGCGCGGGTTAATGCCGCCCCAACAACTGAAGACACAGCAGAATCAGCCGAAGAGGTGCAGGCTAACTACGCCAAGGCTGAAAAAACCATAGAGGCGCTTGAGGCGCCTCTTTATTCTGCATTCACCGAGCGTTACCTGCTTGATGAAGTCAAAACCCTCCGCCAGATGCTGGCAGACCACCGCGTCGAAGTGACAGAACAGATCACAGATCGTGAACTGAGCGTCGCTGACAAGGCGTTAATGTACGCGACCGATACCGTCACATACTTCTTTTACCTGATCGCCGGTGCGTCTACATTGCTGGTTCTGGTGGGGTGGAACTCTCTGCGTGAGATCAAAGACCGGGCAAGTGCTCTCGCCAATGACGAGATCTCCCGGATCACCAGCTCCTACGAAGAACGTCTCGAAAAACTGGAACGAGAACTACACAGTAAGTCTCGGCATATTGCTGCGACTCAGGAAGAGATTGAACTGACCAACGAAGTTCACTCTCTCTGGCTGAAAGCGTCACAGGAATCCAGTGCTCAGAATAAGATCGCAATTTATGATCAGATTCTTGGACTGCGTCCTGATGATATTGAGGCCATTACGTACAAGGCAGATGCCGCCTTACTGCTTGGCCAGAACCAGTGGGCCAATGCACTTGCGAATCGTGCACTGACCATAGACCCTGAAAACAGCCATGCTAAATATCAGCGCGCCTGTGCGCACGCCGAGAGTGGCTACATTGAAGAAGCACTTCGGGATCTCGCTGAAGCCATCGAAACGTCTGAAGCACTGCGTGAGCAGGCCGCCCACGATCCGAGTTTCGAGAAGCTGCGAGATATGGAAGAGTTTATTGCCATGACTCAGGTGTCTTCTTAAGTCGCATTTAAAGACCCATTTAAGACGCATTCTGACGTCAGCGGTCAACCCGCAAAAGATAGATTCCGAGAGCCCGGTGTTTCCACATCGGGCTTTTTTGTTTGCTCTGATTGTCGGTGCCAGCAAGCTTTTCACTATTGGCTGTATTAGAAAAATTCATTTCAATGGAACCAATGCGGGTGTCACCCTTCTGAATTGTGTATGTACAACGGGTTGGAACGAACCGGAGATTGAAATGGCAAACGACGGGACTGTAGACAGTAGTGCAAACAATGGCGTGGCAAGTAACGATACGGTGAGTGGTACAAGAAAAGCCATCGTTGTCGAAGGCGGGGCGATGCGAGGAATATTTGCCAGTGGAGTGATCGATCACTTTCTTGAGCAGGAATTTCACGGATTTGATTTTGGTATCGGTGTATCGGCCGGTGGGACCAACCTGACAGGATATTTGTCCCGACAACCGGGTCGCGCGCGTCAGGCAATTATGGAGTACGCGCGTCAGAAAGAATTCTTCAGCCCAGTGCGTTTCGTTCGAGGCGGGCATATGACCGATGTTCACTGGTTGTGGCATTACACCCATCAGCAACTTCCTCTCGCGGAGTTCGTCGGTGATATGGAACTCTATGCCACTGCAACGCACGTTGAGAGTGGCCAGGCACATTATCTGCCCGTGACCTCTGAAACGGTGCATGATGCTATGGTGGCCACCTGTGCTATTCCGTATTTCTATCGCTCACCGGTTGTTGTCAACAATGAGCGCTACGTAGATGGTGGTGTGGCGGACTCAATTCCTGTGCGACAAGCCTGGAATATGGGGGCCGACGATATTACGGTGGTGCTCTCGCAGCCGCTCGGATTTCGTAAGACATCCAGCCAGAGCGAGTGGTTACTGGAAAAAATGTTCGCGGCTGAAGCAGGCTTGATGAACGCGATGAAGTTCCGCACAGCACAATATAATGAAAGCCTCGATTTTATTAACTCGCCTCCAGAAGGCTGTCGGGTGCGTGTTGTTGCTCCGCCGCCAGAGTTCTCTGTGTCGCGTCTGTGTATGAACGAGAAGAAACTGGCCGATGGTTACGATATGGGCGTCGAGGCGGCCAGCGCCTATCTTGAGGAGTTATACGCCCCGCAGACTGATTTACGTGTGGTATCAGTCGCCTGACTCTTATTTTTCCCAGCGATTTAGTCGGTAAGGAACAGTGCCAGTAATTCATTCAGATATTGCTGGCCGCGTTCCGAAGCGCGGATGTCAGTGCTGCACTCAATCAGACCAAGTGAAAGCGCTTTATTCAGCGGCGCCCTGATGCTGTCGAGTGTCATTCCTGTCCGGGCTTCAAAATCACTCACAGGAATACCCTCCTGGAGGCGTAACGCATTCATCATGCACTCCAGCGCGGTGTCTTCGGGCAAGATACGATCCTGTCCTGCCAGAAAGCGTTTCTCGCTGTTTAAATAGTCTTTCGGTAGTCGGGTTTTGCGCGTACGCAGAATGGTCAGGCCCTGGGGCCCTGTTGAGGTGATCTTGCCATGTGCACCTGCTCCGATGCCCAGATAGTCACCGAAACGCCAGTAATTAATATTATGCTTCGCTTGCTGCTGCGGCAGCGAGTATGCCGAGATCTCGTATTGACGCAGTCCTGCATGCGCCAGTCTTTCTTGCCCCTGCTCCTGAATATCCCACAGGGTGTCATCTTCAGGCAGCACCGGCGGGCGCTTATAAAATTCGGTGTTGGGTTCGATTGTCAGCTGATACCAGGACAGGTGCGGCGGCTGAAAAGACAGGGCGGTATTTAAATCATCCAGCGCCTGCTCTGGCGTCTGGTCTGGCAGACCGTGCATCAGGTCGAGATTAAAATTACTGAATCCCGCATTAATCGCTGTTTCAATGGCCGCAAGCGCTTGCGCTCTGTCGTGTATTCGCCCAAGTTTTTTCAGGTGTTCAGGCTGAAAGCTCTGGATGCCCATTGATAAACGGTTAATGCCCAGCTGTCTGTAGGCTTTAAATTTATCCGCTTCGAAGGTTCCGGGGTTGGCTTCCAGAGTAATCTCAATATCCGAGCTGAAAGAGAGTTTTTCAGACAGCCCAGTGAAGAGTGTTTCGTAGGCGTGAGCCGATAATAAGCTGGGAGTGCCGCCGCCAAAAAAGATACTTTTTATCGCACGCCCTTGCACCCAGTGGAGGTCTTGTTCGAGGTCTTTCAGAAGAGCATTAATATACTCTGCTTCAGGAATATGGCTGCCTGCCTCGTGAGAGTTGAAGTCACAGTAAGGACATTTGCGCACACACCAGGGAATGTGGATGTACAGACTCAGTGGAGGCAGTGTCATGATCCTTTCAGGCGACGCCAGCCTCAGAGCGGGATTCAAAAGAAGGAGATTTGAGTTCAAACCCGGTTTCGTCAATGGCCTCCATCAGCGCGGATACTTTGACTTCCCACTCATTCTTTTCCTGAGACAGGCGACTGTTTTCTCTTTTTACAGACTCATACTGTTGCTGCAACGCGGTAATGGCCGTGTCGCGATGTTGCAGACGTTGCTCCGCATCTGACACCGCCTGGCGCAGCTCCGCGATCGTATTATTTAATTCTTCGTTGGTTTCCTGCAGGGCTTTATTGTCTTTCCGGGCTTCCTGCAGTGCAGATACCGTATTGAGAATCTTCTGTTCGAGTTGTTCAAGCATGTCCAAAGTATCTTTCTCTGTGATGTATCGTTAGTAAGTCTTAAATTCTATTAAGGGCGCCAGCGTCCCAGTAGCTGCTGAATCGCCTGACCTCGATGGGATAAAACGTTCTTACGTTCCCGGCTCAGTTCAGCGGCGCTGCATTGCTCACTTGGGACATAAAATATAGGGTCATAGCCAAACCCTTCTGTGCCTGAGGGCTGTGTGAGAATGACGCCTTCCCACGCACCCTGGAAAACCTGTGGCGTTGGGTCTTCGGCATGACGCATATATACAAGCACGCATTGAAAGCGTGCCGTGCGTTCTGCTTCAGCGACACCTTCGAGGTTTTTCAGGACTTTACTGTTATTCGCCTGATCTCCTTCACCAGAGTATCGGGCGCTGTAAATACCAGGAGCACCGTCGAGCACATCAATCTCAATGCCAGAGTCATCTGCCAGTGCTGGTAGCCCGGTCACCTGGCAGGCATGGCGTGCTTTGATAATGGCATTCTCAACGAAGCTCAGCCCTGTCTCATCGGCGTCAGAAACATTGAGCTCTGTCTGAGGAATAAGCTCAACATTATCGTCAGCAAAGTGCTCAGAAAACATGGCTGAAAATTCACGTAGTTTGCCTTTGTTGCCACTGGCAAGAACGATTTTTTTCATGATTATTCCTGATAGAATTTCTGACTAAATTTCACGTCAAACGTGCGGCTGGTACCTTCTGGCGTGACATCGAGATCAATGCGATAGATTTCGTTTTTATCGAAGCGGAAGGTCGATACATAGTACACCGCATTGGTTTCTTTGATTTCCCGGAAGTCGATGGTGCGACTCTGACCAATCAGGTTTTTGATGGTCCCTGTGAGTTCAGCCGTCACTGGCGTCGGTACCGTGTCTTTCGCGGTCTTCAATACTGAAATGCTCAGATAAGCGAGCGAGCGTGAGCGCGGAATATCGTAGGCTTCGGCAGCTTCCTCAGGTAAGAAGCTGGAATTAAGGCCTATGTAGTGGACCTCATAATCACCAAACACCTGCTTCTGTTCACCACGATCTGCAATGGTTTGCATAGAGGCGACAGAAAGAGCCAGTACCAGGATAGCGTTGATCTTACTCAGTGCATTCATACTTATCTCCGGGTGATGTGATAAACCGCTATTTCGCCCAGCATGGCTGGCCAGAGACGAATGCTCCAGTGCTCGCGATGCTGATCATCGACAACGGTTTTATTAAGAATACGTATGCCTTTCTCCCGACACAGAATTTCAAAGTCGCGGAAGGTGCACATGTGAATATTCGGCGTGTCATACCAGTTGTACGGCAGCGTATCCGACATGGGCATGCGACCCTTCAATAAAAGGTAGAAACGGGTTTTCCAGTAACCAAAGTTCGGAAACGTCACGATGGCTTCTTTGCCGATACGCAGCATTTCGTCGAGCAGTTCGTCCGGACGCTGAACAGCCTGCAGTGCTTGAGTCATGACAACGGTATCGATGCTCTGATCTTCAAAGTTACTGAGGCCATTATCCAGGTTCTGTTCAATCACATTGACGCCGTTACGGATACAGGCCGTCAGTTTTTCTGGATTAATTTCCAGACCGTAACCGTGAACGTTTTTCTCAGTCTTGAGATAACTGAGTAATTCACCCTCGCCGCAGCCAAGGTCGAGGATTTCACTTTCCGGGCGAATCCATTGCTGAATAATACTCAGATCAGGACGCAGTTCGCTCATGCCAGACCTCCGAAGCTACGTGTTGCGACGCCGTCCATATAAGCATGGAATATATCCAGATAGCGTGGGATAGGGAGAAGGAACGCATCGTGGCCGTTGTCAGACTCGATACAGGCGTAGCTGACGTCTTTATCGGCGTGAATCAGTGCGTTAACGATCTCTTCTGAGCGCGCTGGAGCAAAGCGCCAGTCAGTCGTGAACGACACGACCAGAAAGCGGCACTTTGCCTGACTCAGGCACTTGCGCAGGTCATTGTCGTGATCGCGTGCAGGATCAAAATAGTCCAGTGCTTTGGTCATCAGCATGTAGGTGTTAGCGTCGAAACGAGTACTGAATTTCTCGCCCTGATAGTGCAGGTAACTTTCGACCTGAAACTCAGGTGCGAAACTGAAGTTCAGTTTGCCCTCACGTAATTCACGGCCAAACTTCTGCCGCATGGCATCGTCCGAAAGATACGTCAGGTGCCCTAACATCCGCGCTTGCATCAGGCCTGCTTTGGGCAGGGTCCCTTTCTCCTGATACCAGCCGTCATGAAAATCAGGGTCTTTGGCGATGGCCTGTCGGGCGACTTCATTAAACGCGATATTCTGCGCCGAAAGCTTGGGGGCAGAAGCAATAACAACGGCGTGCTTCAGGCGCTCAGGAAACTGAATAGACCAACGCAGAACCTGCATCCCACCGAGAGACCCACCGACCACAGCGGCCCAGACATCAATACCAAGAACATCTGCAAGGCGAGCCTGACTATTTACCCAGTCGCGTACAGCCATGATAGGAAAGTCGGGGCCGTAGGCTTTGCCTGTTTCTGGGTTGATACTGACCGGGCCCGTCGATCCTGAGCAGCCACCTAAGTTGTTCAGCGAGACGACAAAGAACTTATTGGTGTCGATGGGTTTGCCGGGGCCGATACAGGTATCCCACCAACCGGGCTTTTTGTCTTCCATGCTGTGATAGCCCGCAGCATGATGATCGCCACTCAGTGCGTGACAGATCAGAACAGCATTAGAGCGGTCAGCATTGAGTTCACCATAGGTCTCGTAGATCAGGTCGTATTGTTCTAACACTCGTCCGCTGCGCAACGTCAGGGGTGTATCGAAGTGCTGAACCCTGGGGGTGACGAGTCCGACCGAGTTTTCTGGAATAACGTCCGGCATCGGAGACAGGTATCCATTTGCAAGCTAGTAATGTTTCAAGTTTATCAGGCTTAGAGCTGGCTTGGCACTGGCTGTGCCCGTTGCGGAGAGTATTGGTGCACGGTTGGTTATTTATACATCAGGCTGGCGGCAGCAGAAGTGCTGCTGCCGCGGGCAGGGCAATATCTTACAGGCCCATAATCAGGCCTGACGGCACCTGCAGAACTTGTTTGAGAGGATACAGAATCAGGATCTCTGCCAGCTGAATACCAAGAATCACGACCAGCGGCGACAGATCCAGTCCGCCCATGTCTGGCATGATCTTGCGTACCGGGCGAATGACCGGTTCCAGCAGTTGGTTGATCAATATCAGTGCGGGGTTGTAAGACCCTGGGGCCACCCAAGAGGCAATGACCATAATCAGCATGCCCCAGAAGTAAATACTGATCAGAAGTTTGATGATGCCCACAGCAGCCCAGCCAATCATGGCAACGAATGGCATTCCGGTTCCGTATCCCGCAAGCATCAGAATCAGCGCCATGATCACATATTGAATCGCCAGAGCCAGCACCAGTGATGCCATATCGAGGCCGCCAAACCCAGGAATCACACGGCGCAATGGAATAAGCAGTGGATTGGTAAACTTCACAATCATTTGCGACAGCGGGTTATAAAAATCAGCCCGGACAAGCTGCAGCAGGAAGCGCAGCATAACAATCAGTAAAACCAGGCTGCCAATGGCGTTGACGAGCAGCAGACCTGCTTGTGTGAGTGGTGAACCCATGGATACTCCCGTTGTAAGTGAGCGGCCTCAGAGCCGCGCGGTGCAATCTTGTTGTCTCAAATGTTTACTTTATCGAACTTCAAATGGGGGCGCCTGAGAAAATTTCACCCCCTGTCGTCAAGATTCAGCCATTGCCGAGTTCGTCGCTGAGTTCAGCAGCTCTGCGCGCTGCGGCATCCATGGCAGCCTTCACGATATCGCGCAGGTGTGCGCCTTCGAACGTCGCGATTGCCTGCTCTGTAGTGCCTCCGGGAGATGTCACGCGGCGGCGCAATTCATCAGGGGCGACATCTGAACTGCTGGCCATTTTGCCTGCGCCCAGGGCTGTCTGTAGCGTCAGGCGACGGGCGGTTTCTTCACTGAGTCCAAGTTTGATACCGGCGTCGATCATAGATTCCATCAATAGGAAATAGTAAGCCGGGCCACTGCCGGAAAGCGCGGTAACAGCATCAATCTCAGCTTCAGTCTGTACCCACATGGCCAGACCCGTAGCACCGAGCAGTGTGTCAGTGAGGTTGCGCTGTTCCAGTGTGACTTCGTCGCTGGCGAATAGCCCTGTCGCTCCAAAACCTGTCAGTGCCGGCGTATTCGGCATGGCGCGTACCACAGCTCTGCAGCCGCTCCAGTCTTTGAGTGTTGGCAGACTGATACCGGCAGCAACAGAAATCAGCAGTGGTTGACGTGCGTTGAGTGTTGCCTGCAATGGCTCCAGCACGGCTTTCATCATCTGTGGCTTAACCGCAAGGATGACGACGTTAGCTGTTGCGATAGCATCGAGGTTGGACTCATGCGTCACAATGCCGAAATCCTGGGTCAGGCGTTCACGCTGTTCTGCGCCCGGGTCGCTGACGTGAATCAGATCCGGGCTGACCGCGTCCTCTCTGATCAGGCCGCCGATGATGCTGGTAGCCATATTGCCACCGCCGATGAATGCTATCTGTGTCATTGTTGATTCCTGCTTCTGAATACCTTCACTGAGCGCCCGGGATATTCCGCGCTCCGAATATGTCTGTACCGATACGAACTTCCGTTGAACCACAGGCAACTGCGAGTTCGAGGTCGGACGACATGCCCATCGACAACGTGTCTGCGTCCGGGCATAACTCCTTTAATTCCTGCCATAGCGACTGCATTTTCTGGAACTGGTTACGCAGTCGTTCCTCGTCGCTGGTCGCTTCCGGGATACACATCAATCCCCGAACTTTCAGTCTAGGCAAGGATAGGAGAGTCTGCGCAAAACTGGTGACGCTTTCTGTGGCGATACCACTTTTCTGGTCTTCGTCGCTGATGTTCACCTGTATCAGTACGTTCAGCGGTGGCAGGTTGTCCGGGCGTTGCTCGTTCAGGCGACGAGCGATCTTTTCACGGTCCAGCGTTTCCAGCCATTGAAAGTGCTCAGCCACGGGGCGGGTTTTGTTTGACTGCAGCGGCCCAATAAAATGCCACTCGATGTCGGTCAGCTCCGCCAGAGCGTCAATTTTATCCAGCCCATCCTGCAGGTAGTTTTCACCGAACGCTCTTTGCCCCTGCTCGTAACATGCTCGTACCATACTGGCGGGTTTTGTTTTACTGACCGCCAGAAGGCGCACGCTGTCTGGTTGGCGCGACGCATTTTTACAGGCAGCGCTGATACGCTCGCGAACCCGTTGATAGTTCTGTTCTACAGTAGACATTACGCTTGCTTGGTTTAGGATTAACTTGATTGTTGTGTAGTGACGCTGTTCATAGAAATTTGTTCAACAGCGATTACATTACATCATACACCAGTCGAGGGATTGACCGCTTCATCCGGCTGGTTGCATCACTACTATTTTGGCATTTATCGGGCTGTCTGGCTGAGCTGGCGCATCTGGCCCAAGATCATAGAGAGGATCACATGGATATTACCGAGTTATTGGCCTTTAGCGCGAAGCAGGGGGCCTCTGACCTCCACTTATCGGCAGATATGCCACCTATGATCCGTGTCGATGGCGATGTACGCCGAATTAATCTTCCTGCGTTAAGTCACAAAGAAGTTCACGCCCTTGTTTACGACATCATGAACGACAAGCAGCGTAAGGACTTCGAAGAGTTTCTGGAAACAGACTTCTCGTTTGAAGTCCCCGGTGTTGCCCGCTTCCGTGTGAATGCCTTTAACCATAACCGTGGTGCGGGTGCGGTATTCCGTACCATTCCATCAAAAGTCGTGACCATGGATCAGCTGGGAATGGGGCAGGTGTTCAAAGACCTCTCTATGATCAGCCGTGGCATCGTATTAGTGACCGGCCCGACCGGTTCAGGTAAATCAACGACCCTAGCGGCGATGGTTGATTACATCAATGAGACTAAGTTTGAACATATCCTCACCGTTGAAGATCCGATTGAATTCGTGCATGAGTCAAAGAAGAGTCTGATCAACCAGCGTGAAGTGCACCGTGATACGTTGGGCTTCAACGAGGCATTGCGCTCAGCACTTCGTGAAGACCCTGACGTTATTCTCGTTGGTGAATTGCGTGACCTTGAGACTATCCGTCTGGCATTGACGGCGGCAGAAACCGGCCACGTTGTATTTGGTACCCTGCACACCAGCTCCGCGGCGAAAACCATTGACCGTATTGTCGATGTATTCCCGGCGGAAGAAAAATCCATGGTGCGCTCAATGTTGTCAGAATCGTTGCAGGGCGTTGTGTCTCAGGCGCTGCTGAAAAAGAACGGTGGCGGCCGTATTGCAGCCCATGAGATTATGGTTGGCACGGCGGCGATCCGTAACCTGATTCGTGAAGACAAGGTTGCGCAAATGTACTCGGCCATTCAGACTGGGGCAGCGCACGGGATGCAGACCATGGATCAATGCCTGCAGAGTCTGGTCAGCAAGGGGCTGATCAGTCGTGAAATCGCCCGTGAAAAGGCCAAAATGCCAGAAAACTTCTGAGGTAGCTGATTGTGTCAATGGATAAGTTTCTGCGGTTAATGGTTGAAAAGACCGCATCCGATCTCTTCATTACGGCGGGCGTTCCGCCTTCGATGAAGGTCCATGGCAAGCTGGTACCTCTCAATAAAACGGTTCTTAGTGCTGAGCAGGCAAAAGAAATCGTCTACGGACTGATGAACGACCGCCAGCAGGCTGAGTTCGAAGAGCGCAAAGAACTGAACTTTGCGATCAATGCCACGGGTATTGGTCGTTTTCGTGCGAGTGCCTTCTTCCAGCGTAATGTCGCGGGGATGGTGCTACGACGGATTGAAACCCGAATCCCGAATATTGATCAGCTCGGCCTGCCTGAAGTGATCAAAGAGCTATCGCTTGCTAAGCGAGGTCTGGTGCTGTTTGTGGGTGCAACAGGTGCGGGTAAATCGACGTCATTGGCCTCGATGATCGGCTACCGTAACCGCAACAGTAAGGGGCATATACTCAGCATCGAAGACCCGATCGAATTTATCCATCAACATGAAACCTGCATCGTCACTCAGCGTGAAGTTGGCCTCGATACTGACAGCTATGAGATTGCGCTGAAGAACTGCCTGCGTCAGGCACCGGACGTAATCATGATTGGTGAGGTACGCTCTGCTGAGACCATGGAGCATGCGATTACCTTCGCAGAAACAGGTCACCTGTGCCTTGCCACTCTGCACAGTAACAACGCTAACCAGGCGCTTGATCGCATCATTCACTTTTTCCCCCCAGAGCGGCACTCGCAGATCTGGATGGATCTTTCTCTGAACCTGAAAGCGATCGTGGCGCAGCAGTTAATTCCGACGCCTGATGGTCGTGGTCGTCGTGCTGTTGTCGAGGTCTTACTGAATACACCTCTGGTGTCAGACCTGATCCGTAAAGGCGATGTACACGAGCTGAAGAGCCTGATGGCGCGCTCGACAGAACTGGGTATGCAGACCTTTGACCAGGCGCTGTACGCTCTCTACGAGCAGAGTGAGATTACCTATGAAGACGCGATCGCCCATGCTGACTCGCCGAACGATCTGCGCCTGATGATTAAACTGGGCAATGAAACCAACGCCGACAGATTAGAAGGTGCGACGCGCAACCTGCGCCTGCAGGACTAACGCCAACGGCTTTGATAGCTTTCTCTCAGTCCGGGGTGCTCCAGCGCGCCCGGGCTGCCTGATCCTTTTCTCTTGCCTCAACCCAGTGCTCACCCGACCTGGTGATTTCCTTTTTCCAGAAAGGCGCTTCAGTCTTCAGGTAATCCATGATGTAGCGGGCAGCTTCGAAAGCAGCTTCTCTGTGCGCACTGCTGACACCAACAAACACAATCTGATCTTCAACGGCCAGTGAGCCGATTCGGTGGATGACACTGATACGTTGAATGTCCCAGCGCTGTTGCGCTTGTTCTATGATGCGTTTTAATGATTTCTCTGTCATACCGGGGTAGTGCTCTAAAAAGAGCCCGGTGACATCAGGTTGCTCGCTGAACTCGCGAACCCGTCCGGTAAAGGTGACGACAGCCCCGGTTTCAGGTGCTTGTTTGCTCAAAAAAAGATTTTCTTTTTCTATCGAAAAATCACTTTTCTGAACAGATATTTTAATGTTTTCAGTAGTTGTCTTGTTGCTCATTCTAGCCTCCTGTTACCGGAGGAAAAAAAGCAACTTCATCATTACTTTCTACACATTTTTTTTCATCCGATAATTCCTGATTTACTGCGCATATTGCATAGTCGATACTGAAAAGTTTTTCATAAGTATTAAATTCAGAAATCAATGATTTTCTTATATCGAAAACGGTGCAGGGTGTTTTTATATCAAGATCGAAAAAATCAAGGGAAAGTTGTTCTTTTATTTTTGCAAAAAAATAAACACGAATCATCAAGTTCTCTCCCAGTGTCCAGTCTTTCCGCCTGATTTTTCAAGTACTTTTATGCCTTCGATGATCATCTCAGGATCGACGGCTTTGCACATATCAAACAGGGTCAATGTTGCAACTGAAACCGCAGTGAGTGCTTCCATCTCGACGCCTGTTTGCCCGTTTAGCCGGCAAAGACTATGGACCCGTATCCGCGAGTTATCTGGCTCTACGTCAAAATCCACAGCCACTTTGCTCAGCATCAATGGGTGGCATAACGGGATAAGCTGACTGGTCTGCTTTGCTGCTTGAATGCCTGCGATACGCGCTACGCCAAACACGTCCCCTTTGTGGTGGTTGCCCTCGACGATGGCCTGCAAGGTGGCAGGCTGCATCGTGATGTAGCCCTCTGCCCTGGCTTCGCGAACTGTGGGCTCTTTGCCCGATACATCGACCATAGAGGCCTCTCCGCGGGCATTGACGTGGGAGAACTCAGTCATCATTGGTTACCTTTTTCAGGCGCATGGCGAAGTTGCACGGCTTGTGGCGGCTATCAAGTTGCTGGCAGATGATCTGTTCCCAGGCCTGACGGCAAGCATTCGTTGAGCCTGGTACGCAGAAGATCAGAGTGTCATTGGCTAAACCTGCTGTTGCCCGGCTCTGAATGGTCGAGGTGCCTATGGTTTCGTAGGAAAGCTGGCGGAACAGTTCTCCAAATCCGTCGATCTTTTTATCGAAGAGAGGTTCTGCGGCTTCGGGTGTCGAATCCCGCTCGGTGAAGCCTGTACCTCCAGTGACGATAATGACTTGTGTCCGGTCATCGGCGATCCATGTGGAAAGCGATTCGCGAATTTTATAAATGTTGTCGACAACGATTTTTTTCTCAACAGAGTTATGTCCTGAACTCTCGATTGAATCGACGAAAAAATCACCGCTTGTATCATTTTCTTCTGTTCTTGAATCAGAAACTGTGAGTACAGAAATATTAAGACGTATAAAATCATCGTTGAACATTTTCACCATCATTTAATTCCTATAATTATTTAGTAGATTGCATGCATCACTCCAGGACTCTGGTGTGTTGCAGCTCTTAAGTTCGACTGGATTTTCTGAAGATATAAAATCGAATCTCATATTTTTCAGAAAAGAACGGATTGAAGGATTCTGATCACTCGATAAAATATTTTCAGTAACTTCTTTTGCTTGTTCCAGATTGCGAATAATCAGTGGGAAAAAGCTCTGGTCGAATGCCGTCGATTGACTACTTTTCAGCAGGCGTAAGAACACACCGCACTTCAGTAGGGGCATGTCGCACGGCACAACGATCAGGGAGCCAGTGCCTGGCTTACAATGAGCAAGGGCTGAGTGAATGCCCGCCAAAGGTCCCTTCTCAGGGTAAACATCCTTGATGCTTTTCAGTCCGTTTGCACCTAAACCACTGACTAAAATGTCTTCGATGCCAGCTTCTCCCAGGCAATCGGCGGTAAACGACAGCTGCGAGCGGCCGTCAGGCCTAATCAGTTGCGCTTTGTCGCATCCCATTCGCTCTGACTTTCCACCTGCGAGGATAACAGCGGTAATCTGCTCGCTGGCTGCTTCCTGCGTCATGAATGCGCCCTCAGATTTACCGGCAACTTAGCCACCAACTTAGCCACCAATGCCAGCAAAGTGCGTTCGCACTCCGGTATCACCGTCGTGCAAGGCATGTGTCGCTTTCTTCTCGTTCAGGCTGTCCTGAAGGAATGCGATAACGTCGGTGATCTGCTCGTCGCTGCCGAGCAGGTGGCGAAAGTCGTAGCCTTGGTCGCCAAAGAGACATAGGTGAAGCTGACCATTCGCTGACACCCTGAGGCGGTTGCAGCTGGAGCAGAAGTCTTTGCTGTAGGGCATGATCAATCCGATGCGCCCGGCGTAGTCCGGGTGCCAGAACTCCTGGGCCGGGCCGTCTGTGGATTTTCTCAGTACGGGCTGCCAGCCAGAATCGAGCAGTTGAGCTTTGATGCTGTCACCGCTGATATGGTTCTCTTCGAAGAAATCCTGATTGTCGCTGGTCTGCATCAATTCGATAAAGCGCAGTGACACCGGCGTTGTCCGGATCCAGTTCAGAAAGTGCGGTAGCTGGTCGGCATTGTGGCCACGCATCAGCACGGCGTTTACTTTGATGTCGTTGAACCCCATCTCGTGAGCCATCGCCAGCCCATCCAGCAGATCCTGAAGGCGATCGTGACCCGTAATGGCTTTGAACTGTCGTGGGTCGAGGCTATCGATACTGACGTTAAGCCGTGTCAGGCCGGCATCAATCCAGTCAGGCAGGAAGGTCGGTAACTTCCAGCCATTGGTGGTCAGTGCGATATCGTCGATGCCAGGGACGGCCGCGACGGTGCGAATGATCTCAGGGAGATCGCGGCGCACGGAGGGTTCTCCGCCGGTAATGCGGATTTTTCGGGTGCCCTGGCGGGCAAAAGCGGTCACGACGCGACGTATCTCGTCCACCGACAACGGGGGCGTGCTATCGCTGCACTGGTAGCCGTCTGGCAAACAGTAATTGCAGCTGAAATTGCACACGTCCGTCACCGACAGGCGCAGATAGTTAAAGCGCCGACCGTGATGGTCCTGCAATGTCATGGGTACACCTTTCCAAGCGCGGGAGGCCCGTCAGTTTCCCAACGAACCCGGCGAACCTACAGAGTTGAGGCGGATTCCTCAGTTCCGGGTCGCGGCCCGTCAACCATATCCATGTAGGATGAAGGTCGCCGGGCTTCGGCGTAAATCTCAGATTAGTGTACGCCTTCCATGCACTACGGACAATTGTTGGCCGGTGCACATGTTCGTTCCGCAGAGTGATCCGGTCAGGGTGCCACCCAAGCGAATATACTTAGTTCATCTGAGACACTTTTATGCTTGTGGCGTAACGGATCTTTGCGTCGTTGTGGATATCTCATCGCAGTGGACAATCGCCATCTGTCGTCCATTGACACTCTCAGACGTAGTGCGTCTGATACCTGTGTTGTGTTTTACAGGACGTACTTATGGAAGCAATCACATACGACTCAATGGAATCCCTGCTCGGTCAGCAGGTGACTTTATCGGACCAGGCTGAGAATTCTGTACGACTGACCATCTCAGAGGTTGAGCGTACTGCGCTGGATGGCGACGAGTGGGAGGCGTTTGCGGTCTCGCTTGAAGGACAGGATGATTTTCGTGTACCGCAGGGTATGTATCGGCTCACGCATGAAGCGATTGGCAGCGGTGAACTCTTTATTACTGCGCACGGCCCGACTGAGTACCAGGCCGTGATCAGCAGGAAGCGTTAGGAATTATCTATGCATGGATGCAGATCAGGCAGACATCAATTCGGGCGTTGTTTCCATCAGAATGTAGACATCGTTAAAGCGGCTGACTTCCTTGAAGCCCAGACGCTCATAGAGCTTTTTCGCCGGATTATTCTGCTCAACGTGAATTCTCACCGGCAGGCCTTTCTCGTTACCTTCTTTGATTATTTTCTGCAGCAGGTGGCTGCCTGCGCCAGAGTCCTGATACTCAGGAAGGATGGCGATATCAACAATGCGGATTTCATCGCTCCAGTAATCAATAAAGAAACGACCGGAAGGTCGGCCATCAATTTCAATAATGCAGAAATGATCGCTGCAGTAATGACTGTGATAGTGCTGTGTCTGCGCCGAAAACTGCTGCTGAATAAAAAGTGTTTTTTGGTGTTCGTTAAAGGGGGTCATCGCCAGCTCCGCTTCGCGGGTGGTGCGGTATAACGACTCCATAAACGAATAATCACTGTCGCGTACAGAACGCAGCGTGATGCGGCTTTCCCAGGCTCGGTTGGTCATTGGTAGTTCCTTGATTACCGGGATCATTCTTAGGAAGAAAGTGTGGGTAAAACCACGAATAAAGTAAACAGAGGGAGATCAGAATGGCAGAACCTTTTTTGAGTGAAATCCGCATGTTCGGATTCGGCTGGCCGCCGCGAGGCTGGGCCGAATGCGATGGCCAGATTTTACCTATTAATCAGAATCAGTCGTTGTATTCATTGCTGAGTACGACTTACGGAGGCGATGGACGCACATCATTTGCACTGCCTGACCTCCGCAGTCGGACGCCAATGGGAATGGATGCAAGTTTGCACCAGGGTCAACGTGAGGGTGTAGAAACCGTGACCCTTACGGATGCCAATATGCCAGCGCACCGACATCCATTGAATGCGACGACAGAAGCCGGAACGACCAAGTCTTTTGATGGCAATATATTAGCGTCCGCAGTCGATGGTGGTTCACCAACGGATTACTATGCAGAGCCTCAGAACCTGGTCTCGTTCGCATCGCAATCGGTGTCTTATATCGGTGGTTCTATGTCGCACAATAACGAACAGCCATCCCTCGTCGTTAATTTCTGCATCGCGATGCAGGGTCTTTTCCCATCGCGTAGTTAAGGAGCCAGTTATGTCAGAACCATTTGTTGGCGAGATTCGTATGTTCGCCGGAAATTTCGCTCCGCGTGGCTGGGCTTTCTGTGATGGTCAACTATTGGCTGTCAGCCAGAATGATGCGCTGTTTTCATTGATCGGGACCATCTATGGTGGTGATGGCCGCACAACATTCGCTTTACCGGATATGCGTGGTCGCTTGCCTGTACACCAAGGGCAAGGACCGGGATTAAGCCCTCGCCGCTTGGGAGCGCGTTACGGCAGTGAGAAGGTGAACCTGACCATCAATCAGATTCCCAGTCACAATCACGAATACCTGGGGGCAGCCAATATCGCTGATAGCAACAACCCGGCAAGTGATGTTGTAGCGTCTCATAATGATGGTGACCTTCCTTATGTTGAAGTGCCGTCAGTCGACAAAATCAAAAGCCTGAGTAGCGATGCAGTCAGTGCTGCGGGTGGCTCACAAGCGCATGAGAATATGATGCCGTCATTGTGCATTAATTACATTATGGCCCTGGTCGGTATTTATCCCTCGCGGCACTGAAAAGGAGTTTTATTATGTCTGAACCATTTATCGGAGAAATCCGTATTTTTGGCTGCAACTTTGCCCCTCGTGGCTGGGCCTTCTGCCAGGGGCAATTACTGCCCATCGCTCAGAATACGGCATTGTTCTCAATTCTGGGTACAACGTATGGTGGTGACGGTCGTACGACACTTGCCTTGCCGGATTTGCAGGGCCGCGCGCCGATGCACCCAGGACGAGGTCCTGGTCTGACGGCGCGTCGCCTGGGGGAAAAAACCGGCGTTAATGAAGTCACGCTCACCGATGCCGAACTTCCCAACCACAAGCACGTCCTCTACGGTGCTCAGACAGTTGGGACAGAGGCGTCGCCATCGAATACCAGAATGATGGCGATAGACAGGCCGTCGACTGGCGATAACATCATGAACCTCAATGCCGCATCAACGAAGAATACAGTGATGGCGACAGAAGCCATCGGTACGATGGGAGGCAGTCAGGCGCACGAAAACCGTCAGCCTCTGATGGGCATGAATTTTTGTATTGCGCTGGTGGGCCTCTATCCAAGTCGTAGCTAATAGCTATGAATGATAAGTGATGTGTGTATGAGTGAGGGGCAGGGAGGCCCCTTTTTCAGTTTAATTGGCTTGAGAAATAATGCGTAGTTTACTGCTGTTGCTCGTTATGTTTTCGGCTCCTGTAATGGGGTGCGAATTGCCTTTCCCGAATCTCGGTAAGGCCTGGTGCTTAGTGCCTGCCGCCAATGACTCCCAGGCGGGCGTGTACCGGGTCAGTGGCAAAGATCTGCTGGTACGTTTGTCTGATCGCCTGATTGTTCGGGCAAATGGCTTTACTCGCGAATCCCTACAGGCGCTTGATTCCCGTATTGAGGCTGTCAGTGAGCTTTACCTCATGGACGCCGCCGCCTATTACTCCGTTAGTGTCGGAATAAGAGACCGTCTACCCGTAGTGATCCGTTCGTTGTCTGAGGTTCAGGGCATTAGTCTGGTGCAGCCAGATATCCTGCAACTGCGAGAGAAGCATGCAGCAGACGTCTCGACGCCGACTCCTCCCACCTATCTCACCCAGCTCGGTATACCTGAGTTGTGGCCGGCGACTCCTCAAGGTCGAGGGGTGCGCGTTGCCGTTATTGATGATGGTTTTGATCTGGAGCATGAGGAGCTCACGCACACTCAGGTGATTTTCAGTTACGACACGGCCAGTCGTTCACAGGATGTAAGTCCAGGGGGAGAGGGCGACTCGCACGGAACCAAAGTCGCGGGTACGGTTTTCGCTGCTCACAATGGCGTCGGCATTGACGGAATCGCGCCGCAGGCGAGCCTGATCGCTATCCGTCAGCCGGATACCTGGACCAGTGATACGCTGCTCAGTTTTTACCTCTCTAAGCTGTCTCAAGCTGACATTGTTAACGCTAGCTGGCGCTCTGAATGGTTATTGGAGCCCGTCGCTGATATCGTTGCAGACTTGGCGCAAAATGGCCGCAGAGGAAAAGGCTCTGCTGTGGTATTTTCCGCCGGAAACAATGGCATGGAGCTGACTGGGGAAGACTCGGAAGCCCAGCTTCAGGCGGCTGTGGTGATCGGAGCAGCTAACGGACAGGGACAAAGGACGAGGTTCAGCAACTATGGACAGTCAGTGGATGCATACGTTTATGGCAAAGCCGCGCCAGCAGTGGTGCCGGGCGGCTATGGACGTTTCAGTGGCACTTCCTTATCTGCGGCTGTGGCCAGTGGCTATTTTGCACTGCTTCTCTCACAAGACCCTTCGCTTACTCTTCATCAGTTGGTTGCGCGACTGCAACAACGCTTGTCTCTATATCAGTCCAGTCTGCAGGGGCCAGAATCATGACTGATACGACTAAGAATCAGGAGAAAGAGCCTCAATTACAGGCGTCGCAGAAAGACTCTGCGGAAAACGCGACGGATTTTTCGTTTACCTATTCGGGTAATATTCCGGCGATTCTTAAGCATCTCAATATCTCACTGGCGTTTACTTCCTATCAGGCCGGTCGTCTGATGCTGGTTCGTACCGACGGCGAAGACCTGGAAATTAACTTTAAAGAATTCCCCCGACCAATGGGCCTGACGGCAACAGATCAGGGCCTGATACTCGGTACCTTTACTCAGATTATTCAATTTCAGCGGGAAGACGGTCTACTCGAGCAGATTAAGAAACCCCTGCCGGATATTGCTCAGGACATTACGGCGCCCCGCGCTCACAAAAACGATGAAGAGAAACAGGCTGATGCTGAACAGCGGTTGGCGAATAAGGCCTATGTTGAAAAACTGAAACCGGTCGACGCACGCGTCGATGCTTGCTTTATTACTCGTTCGACTCACTACACCGGCATGATTAATATCCATGACATCGAATGGGGAAACAGTGGCTTATGGGCGGTTAATTCAAGTTTTTCATGCCTTTGTACTATCGATCCTTCTTACAGTTTTGTTCCTCAGTGGAAGCCACAGTTTATTGAAACACTTACGCCAGAAGACCGTTGTCATTTAAATGGTATGACGCTCCGCGATGGTGAGCCTGCGTATGTCACCACCTTTTCACAATACGAAGACCGCAAACAGTGGCGCGACAGCGACAAGCATACGGGTACGCTGATTGACGTAAAACGCAATGAAGTGGTGGTCACGGGGCTGGCAATGCCTCATTCACCGCGTTGGCACAATGGCCGGGTTTATTTCTGTCATTCAGGTCTGGGCCATCTCAACTGCTATCACCCTGACACGGGTGAAATGGAAGTGATTGCAGAATTACCGGGCTTTACCCGGGGGATCGATATTTACGGCAGCATTATGTTTGTCGGCTTATCCCGTAAGCGTCAGAGTGATGTGACCAGCCCCGGTCTGGTGACCGAAGACTCCGAGAAAACCTGCTCAGGTATCTGGCTGTTTAACCTCGATACGCACGAAGTGATCGGCACGATTAAATTTCAGGGCAATGTTGATCAGATATACGACATCGCCATCTTATACAACACCAGCTTTCCGGAAGTGATCGAACCTGATCACCCGAGAATGCGGAACCACTTTTCTCACCCAGGCCTCCCAACCTGAAGGATTTATTATGGATAACAATCCCAATAAGAAACGACTAGGAGCGTTGACACCCCTCAAAGCCATAGCGCCTGTGATCGCCATGGCTGTGCCTTTTTCTGCGCCTTTTTCTGCATCAATGGCTAATGCCTCTTCGCGCTTAGCCAGTGTAAGCCGCAATGGCCTGAATAAGCGCGCTGTTGTTTCTCAGGTTGAGCAACACCATCGTCCAGAGGCGGCAGGAGCATTCTCCGCGTTTGGGGGCGGTGCAAATGCACGGGCTGTTTCCCGAACGGTTGATCAGGACGCGCTCGCTTTTCTGGCCAGCAATGATTTGTTATCGGTTGGCGATGAAAAGGCCGGATATGAAAGTGGCGACCTGGATAATCTGACTGGCAGGAAGCATTTTCTCAGCTGCACGAAAAGTGGAGAGCCGGTTTACTCAACAGCCGCTGGGTTTCCAATTTTTAGCTCATTATTCTTTATATGTACAGCCACTCACGGCGGGAACTGGATTCCTGACCAGGACAATCAACCCCCGTTTTTCAAATTCCGCCCTGAGCACGAGAAGCTGGAGGACATGACGATACTCCCGGGTAACTCTGGATCTCAGCTTTTTGAAGTCGTTGATAAAAACCAGTCATCGGTCGGTTTTTCAGTTGCATCCAGTAATGAGGCCGCGGTTCGTGCTGAGGATATATCGGTAGCACGAATTGGTACGGGTACTTCCGATGATTATCGTATTACTATCAACAATGTGGTGGGTGGTGGTGGCGCAACCATCACAGTAACCGCGACCGATGGTAATGGTAACTCCCGGGACGACACTTTCTTTATTGATACAGGGCCTAACGTCGATACGCTCGCGCCCGTGATATCAGAAACCACCGCAGTGACCAGTCCGGGCACGGATAAAACTCCGGATGTTCTGTTGAATATCAGCGAGGCTGGAACGCTCTCGGTCGGCGGTGGTTGTGGAAGCCCGCAGGAAGGCGCAGTGACCGCCGGGCCAGTAACGCTGACCCTGACGGCAGCGGATAACACGTCTGGCCTCGCCGACGGCACGTACAATTGTACTGTGAATGTCCAGGACAGTGCTGGCAACACAGGCACACTGAATCTGAGCACGTTTGAGGTCGTTTCAGACCTGACGCCGCCAACCGTCACCACCGTCGAAGTTCCCACCAACGGGACCTACGGTGTTGGCGATGTACTGAGTTTCACGGTGAACACTAACGAAGCCGTTAACGTCAGCGGCAGTCCGGCAATCAATATGATGATTGGCGGCACGCCCGTTAAGGCGACGTACAGCAGTGGTACCGGTACTCAGGCGTTGGTATTCAGTACCACGGTTGCAGCCGGTGATCTGGATACCGATGGTATCGAAGTGCTGTCACTGACCCTCGACGGCGGCACCATGGCGGATGCTGCGGGCAATGCGATGGACCTGACGCTGAATGGCCGAGGCCCGACCGCAGGCATTCTGGTTGACGGTGTGGCGCCCGTTGTCAGCAGTGTCTCTGTACCGCCTGCGGATACCTACATCGTGGGCGATGTATTGACCTTTACTGTCACTGCGTCGGAAGCGCTGACCATTTCGGGAGGCACCCCCTACCTTGAACTGGTCGTTGGCTCGGCGGCACGCCAGGCGACGCTGGCAAGTACCTCCGGCGCCGATATGACCTTTACCTATATCATCGCAGCAGGTGACCTGGATACAGATGGTATTACCACAGGTTCTCTGGTTGCTAACGGTGCTTCGTTGCAGGATTCTGCAGATAACGACCTCAATCTGGCTCTGGGAACCGTAGACACCAGTGGGGTGTTGGTCGATGCGGTCGCACCTGAAGTGCAATCGGTCAGCATCCCCGCAGCTGCCAGTTATATTGCCGCTGATACGCTGAACTTTACGGTCAGCCTGTCTGAGGCAGTGACGGTATCGGGCGGGATGCCAGTACTGAGCCTTATGGTTGGAGGAGTAGCGCGAGAAGCTGCGCTTGTCTCTGGCAGTGGTTCATCAGACCTGACATTCAGCTATACCGTTGCCACAGGTGATCTGGATACCGATGGTATTACTGTTTCCAGTATTGACCTCAAGGGCGCTTCGGTCGTCGATGTTTCAGGTAACTTGCTGGTGACAACGCTCAATGGCGTTGCTGATACATCTGGCGTTATTGTCGACGCGGTGGCTCCGACCATTGCAGCTGTGCAAGCTCCGGCGGATGGTTCGTACTCTACAGGTGATGAACTGCGGGTTAGTCTGACGTTCAGTGAAGACCTGGTAATCAATACTGCCGGTGGAACACCGGCGATTTCTCTGACGGTCGGTAGTGCGCCACGCGATGCAGCTTATGTGGCGGCGGAGAGTTCGGCCAGCACTGCTGTCTTCGTATACACAGTCCAGACGGGCGATAACGATTCTGATGGTATTGCCATCGGATCGCTGAACCTGAACGGTGGAAGTATCCGAGACAGTGCCAGCAACCCGGCGAACCTCAGTTTCACTGCGCCGGACACCTCAGGCGTAATTGTTGACGCCCTGGCCCCAGAAGTCAGCAGCGTCGATGTTCCTGCAGATGCGACGTATGGCGAAGGGGAGTCACTGATCTTTACGGTAAATACCAGCGAAGACGTGACCGTTGCCGGAACGCCAGAACTGACTTTGACTGTCGGCTCCAGCGCGCTCAGTGCGGTTTACTCAGGTGGTGATGGCACCTCAGCCCTGACCTTCAGCGCAACTGTACCTGCGGGGCTGCTCGACACGGATGGTATCAGCGTGGATGCGCTCAACCTTGCGGGTGGCTCTTTGGCCGATGCCGCTGGCAACCCTCTGGATCTGACTCTGAATGCGGTTGCTCCAACGTCGGGTGTGCTGGTAGACAGTCTGGCGCCTGTGGTCAGCAGTGTCGGAGTTCCGGCTGCTGCTACCTATGTGTCGGGCCAGACTCTGGCCTTCATTGTGAATGCCGACGAACCGATGACGGCAGATACCACAGGCGGTACGCCATCGCTGGCGATCACTGTGGGCTCAGCGGCGCGCTCGGCAGCTCTGAGCGGTGTCAGCGGTAATGCGATGACCTTCACCTACACAGTGCAGAGCGGCGATTCTGATGCGGACGGTGTCAGCGTCGGGGCACTGGCCCTCAACGGTGGTGCACTGACCGATGCGTCAGGCAATACACTTAACCTGACGTTGAATAATGTTGCTGATACTTCTGCGGTACTGGTCGATGCGATCGCGCCAGAGGTTCAGTCTGTCTCGGTACCAGCGGCGGCAACGTATGTTGGTGGTGACACCCTGAACTTTACGATGACTCTCTCTGAAGCGGTCACTGTATCGGCGGGAACGCCGGTACTGACCCTTGATATCGGCGGGGTCACACGTGAAGCGGCACTGACGGCAGGCAGCGGCACTGCCAGCCTCACGTTCAGCTACACCCTGGTGACGGGCGACCTCGATACCGATGGTATTTCTGTGGTGGGCCTGGACCTGAAAGGTGCCAATGCGCTGGACTCTGCAGGTAATGCGATGGTCACCACGCTGAATGGCGTTGCCGATTCATCCGCTGTACAGGTTGATGCGGTTGTACCGACAGTGACGGCTCTGACGGCAAATTCGTCAGGCACGATTACGGAAGGTAATGCGCATACGTTCACTGTCACGTTCAGTGAAAATGTCAGCCTCAACAGTGCAGGAGGCACGCCGCGTCTTGTTCTGGATATTGGCGGCACCACGCGCTACGCAATGGCGTCGGCACCTGTCGCAGCCAATATGAGCTTCACCTACACCGCTCTGGCGGGAGACCTCGATGCCGACGGTCTCAGGGTGACGGGCATTGAAGCCAATGGCGGTGTTATTACCGATGCCGCTGGAAATACTGCGGATCTGAGCAGCCTGCCAACCGCAGATACCTCAGCGATGACAGTCGATGCCATACCGCCTTCGATCAGTGCGGTAGAGGTCACCGCGCCATCTTACGCCATGGCAGGTGAAACAATCACTATTACGGCAGTTGCCAGCGAAGCAGTCACCATTAGCGGAGCGCCGTCCATTGCTTTGGATATTGGTGGATCAAGCGTCGCTGCGCTCTACACAGCTGGCTCTGGCTCTGACCGCATCGTATTCGCATACACGGTGCAGCCCGGAGATAACGACAGTGACGGTTTTGCTATCGGAGCGATCAGCCTCAACGGCGGAAATATGACTGATGCCGCAGGCAACGCGCTGGATCTGACGATCACGAGCGTGCCTGATACGTCAGCTAATCGCGTGGACACCACAGCACCGGTAGTGCAATCGATCAGCCGCTATAATCCGCTGGCCGAGACCACCGCCAGTGACACTCTCACCTGGCGGGTACAGCTCAGTGAAGCAGTCTCCGGTGTTGGAGCAGATGACTTCTCACTCGCCGGTACAACTGCAGCGATTGCTGTTGCACAGATCTCCGACAGCTTGTATCAGGTAACCGCCAGCGGTGGTGATCTTGCAGCACTCGATGGCACGGTCGGGCTGAACCTCGCAGCCGGGGTGACTGCCACGGACCTGGCAGGCAACGCTCTGCCCGCGACGGAGCCCGCGACGGATGAAACCTACACCGTCGATAACACGGCCCCTGCGGTAAATATTCAGGCGCCATCAGCGACACTGACCTCCAGCACTGCGATTACTTACGTGGTCCAGTACACGGACGCTGACAGCATCAGCCTGAGCCCGGATGACGTTGCTGTCACCGCCACAGGCGATGCCGCTGCAGGCACGATTGAGGTGTCTGGAAGCGGGCCTGTAGCCAGAACCGTCACTCTGAGTGACTTTACGGGTGATGGCACGCTGGCGATCGATATTGCTGCCGGTACGGCAGAGGATGACGCAGGTAACGCCAGTGCGGCACCGGCTACGTCTGATGCCTTTACCGTCGATACCACACGACCTACGGTCACCATCACGGCACCGGCAGCGTCACCTGATCCGTTCGATATCACAGTGACCTTCAGTGAAGATGTCACCGGGTTTGTGGTAACGGAGATTACTGCCACGGGCGGCAGCCTGAGTGAGTTTACCGGTTCCGGTACGACGTACACGGCGAAAGTCACGCCAGATGTCGTCGGTTCTCCGGTGGATATCAGTATCGCTGCCGATGTCGCTGAAGACGCCGCAACCAACGGCAACGAAGCCTCTGCGTCCGTGTCGGTAGATACCAATAACGTACCGACGATTGCGATTAGCGGTGATGAGATTGAAGGCCAGACTCTGGCCGCTCAGCTCTCCGATAGCGACGGTGTCAGTGGTAGCGTGACTTATGACTGGATATCCGGCACCGCAAGTGTCGGTAACGCAGAGACTTACACGCTGCAAGCCAGTGATGTGGGTAATCAGTTGAGCGTTAACGCGGTATACACCGACGATGCAGGCTATGCCGAAGACGTTACCTCTGCGCTGACTGGCGTGATTATCAGCATCGAGCAGAACGCCTGGAACAATATCGGAGACAGTGTCGGCTCGCCATCAACGCCGGCATCGTTCGATGACTACCGAAATGTCGGTCTGAGTGGTCCGAGTGATGATGAACTGAACCGCATTATGTCGATTCTGAACCGTGCGGTCAGTCAGCAGGCTGCGATCACCGACATCGATGAACTCAGTGAGCTGGAGTCTCTGGTCGATACCATTATGGAAGGTCAGGACGATGACGAAGATGGTCTGCCGAATCTTGTCGAGGACGACGGTCGTACCGATACCGACGGTGACGGCACCGATGACAGAGATGATGTCGATGCCGACAACGACGGTATTCGTGACAACCTTGAGATCGATGCATTGGCCGACATGACTGACGATGACGCAGATGGCATCGTGAATCTGTTCGACTTCGATGTAGACGGTGATGGCTACCCAGAGCTTAAAGGTCTGACCGATGACAATCTGGATGGCGTCATCGACGAGTTCGATACGCTGGCAGAACTGATCGCTTACTTCGCGCCTGCCACTCCTGTTACTGCGCCCGTGACGGGCTCAGGTACGGGCACAGGTACGGTCGGTGCCGCCGTCGTTTCTCCGGTTGCATTGGCTCCGATTGCCACGACCAAAGAAGCCGAGGTTGATACGGATGGCGATGGCCTGATTAACTCGCAAGATATCGACGCTGATAACGACGGCATTGCCGACGTTATCGAAGCGGGCCTCAGCGACAACAATGATGATGCGCTGGTGGATGATGGTACTGCGCTGATTGATGATGCTACTGATCTGCCAGATACCGATGCCGATTCAGATGCTCGTCCAGACTTCCTGCAGCTCATGAGCAATGGCACAGATACCGATCTGAGCCTGTCTGACGCGTTCTCGGGCACCGTGGCTGGAGCGTTGGATCAGGACGGAGACGGTCAGCTCGACAGCAGTACCGACGTTGATCAGGACGGCCTGATGGATGTTGTTGATAACGCGATCGGAGCCTTTGGTTCTGCCCGTGACTTCGATGGCGATGGTATCCCGAATCACCTTGATCCGGATGATGACAACGACAACATCTCAGACATCGAAGAAAACGCTGAGCTTGCGCAATTCTTCACTGGCGAAGACGCCGATGGCGATGGTATTGATGACGGCTTTGATGCTGAAATCAACGGCGAGACCTTTGGTACGGACGATAACGGTAACGGTGTACGGGATGACCGTGAATTGCCGGATCTCGATGGCGATGGTCTGGTCGACTATCTCGATGATGACGCCGACAATGACGGCATCCGCGACGATATCGACGATGAAATTGCACTGCCAGTCGATCTGGCTCCGGGCGCTACTGAGGGCGACCTTGATGGGGATGGCGTCCCCGATGATGTCGATCCTTCTGTGAATACCGAAACAGATGTGAAAGTGGCGGGGAAAGGCAGCATGAGTCTGGCTATTCTTATGTTGCTGGGTGGTGCGCTTGTCCTGATGCGCCGCCGTACCCGATTGCTGGTAGCTATGCCACTGGCTATCCTGACCGGGCACTCTCAGGCAGCCGGTGATCAGGCGATGGGTGAAAAGAAGCAGGACTCAAACTTCAGTTTTGCCACGTCGGCGGGGTTATCGAAATTTGATACGGAGCTGGCGGATACGGTAGAGCTGACAGACGAAAACAGCGCGGGCTTTGTACTGGGCCTGGGGTACAGTGTTTCGGATGAGTTGGCGGTTGAGGCGTCCTATGGGCTGTTGGGTAAGGCAGGTGTCAATACGGGCTGGGTCGATTACAGCAGCCTGGCCTTGAACCTGCAGTATCGTCCAGAAGTGGTGAGTTACGGCAAGCTGCGCGGTCAGTTCAAGCTCGGTATGAACCGTTTGTTCTATGACGGAGCAAAGGGGTTGAACCTCGATAAGAAGTCGACGGATGTTCTTACGTTTGCAGTGGGAGTGGACTACACCGTTAATACCAACGATGCGGTCGAGTTTATGTTTACGTCATATGCGGAAGACGCGCATTTTTATAGTGTTGGTTACCGTCATAACTTTTAAATAAAGCCGTTACGGAAGCAGTAATAAACGCGCCCTCAGAGTTATTCTGAGGGCGCTTTTTTTTGCGCCCCAGACTCTTGATATCGAATTGTACTTAAAGGTATCTGCACGGTGACGTCATCAAAAGAAATGGGTATTTGTGCTTGTTCTCCATCGACACTTGCTCGGAAACGATTCTTAATGGGAGCCCTTGTCTGGTGATCAAGTTGCATACTCGTCGAGATGACATGGTCGGTTTCCGGTGTGATGGTCTGATCCATTGAGAAGGTCACGGGGCCGCTATACCTGAACGGCATTTTTGTTTTGACCGGCATTGAAAGAGACACCGGTAATTCAAATCGAATCGGAATAATGCCCCTGACCGGCAGTTTTGGCAGCCAACGGTTCACTAACTCGATATCAGAAATGACATCCAGGTTGGTTTCGATCAGAATTTTTTCGTTAAATTGCGCCTCAATATCAATCGGTATCTGCGTATCAATGTCGATGTCGGCGGTGTATGTACCCTTAATAGCGAGGGGTAGCTCAACCGCCTTCAGCGGTAGTTCAACCGGGACGTTACCGGAAAATCTGAAATCAGCCACATTCGTGGTTTCGCTCTCTATAGCGAACGCCTGACCCAATTGGATAAAACTCAACTGCCGCTCAATTGATACCCCAATAACGAGCCTGGAATACAGCGCAAAGCCGATCGCGCCGCCGATAAGACAAAGCAACAGGGCCAGCCAGCCACCGATAATCACTCGCCTTAATGCAATCACGGCGTCACTTCTTTTGGTTCTTCATCGGTCAGTGTGGTACTGAAACGCAGGTCTTTTAGCGGCAGCCCCAGGTTCATCTCTGTAATCGCGATGTCGGTCTACTCGACGAGCGTGACGTTGGCATTCAGAGAGTTGAGCACCGGCACAGATAGCTCCGCCTGAATCGGGATGTCTGAGGTAATCAATGTGTTGAGCGACACAGTGATATCATCGTTAACGTTAACCTTGGCTGGGGTACTGAACGACAGATCAATTGAGCGATCAACAGGAATATTGAGGTTTACGGGGATGTCGGTCTTTACTGGCAGTTCGCCGTTCAGAGGTACGTCTACCCAAAAGCCCAATATTTTAACGCTGACTTCTCCATCTACCGGAATCATCTGGTCAATATGAATGGTCTCGCGCACCGGAATGTTCATCTTAACGGGCACTGCGCCTTTAAAGTCGACAGACACGTCCAGTACTTCACGCAGTGGTATGGTCAGTGTCTGATCAATGGGCACGCTCGACGCAATCACCGTATCAATATCGACCTGTAATGGGTCAAGAATATCGACAGTGACAGGGAAACTGTGCGCGATGTTAATGCGTGCCTGTTGATCATGCAGTGGGATATGCGCTGAGACATTGCTCCATACCCAAAATGCGGCGTAACCACCGGCAGCGATGGCTACCAATAGGGTAACGCCAGAGAGATAAAGCCAGCGCGGCCCGCCCCTGGTGGGAGTGCTCATATATTGCCTATGTCTGAATACAAAATCGAAGTACCTTATTTTTATCTTCTGATGTTACCTCAGTGCAGCCCCCAAAACCGAAAAATAACAAGCAAAAGCGTGATTGGTGGCTTGTCTCTGATGACCCTGTGGGTAGAGGCCAAGTTTCGCTTCGTCTGACTTCAATGTGCCTTTCACTAAGAAACTATTCTTGATCGACGCATCCTGAATGAAGGCTTCAAATGCCCGTGCGCACATTTCTTCGGGTTGGGAGTAGTAGAGCGTACCGAAGTGCCGGTCGGCCTCTGCGGATGCCTGAAACTGTTGGCTGGGTGAATCCCCGGAGTCATCCAGCATAACGCTTCGGAAACAGTCAAACAGCGCGTCGTTCAGACGGTGCGGCACCGGCGTTGCCTGCTGGGCCAGCCAGGCGCTTGAGGCAAATGCATGTGGGGGAAGGTCAGAAAAAGCCTGTTGGCCAATGTAATGATCAAAGGCATGAAACCACTCATGAGCGATGCTGCCGGGGCCGGCGTTCTTAGCAAGGGCGAAGACCTTCTCCTGCGGGCTGTAGTGCGCCGCGACTCCGGGGCGTCCTCCGGTGCCGTAGTGCAGGGCCAGCGTTCCGCGCAACGAAATCACGGTTTCCGGTACACCCAGGATGCACATCAGATCACACAGAGCGTCGTAAAAATTTACCGCTGCAGCCTCCTGCTCGGTACGCGTCACCCAGCGTCCGGTTCTGACGCCATAAAAACCAAAGCGCTCCCTGACTTCACGGAATGAAACGTACTCGTCTTCAGAGCGATGCACCGGGCCGTGCCGGTAAAGTTTTGAGTGTCTGGGCATCAGCACATGATAAGCCGGTAGTGAAAAAAGTTCATGCCCGTGTCAGTTTTACATATCTATAACCAAGAGGTGTGCGGTGGTCCCCTCAGGTCGGTTACACTAATTACATTCAAGAAAGCTAACTATCTGTTTGTGATGGGCAATATATGGGCAGCCAATACTCTCCGGACTCCAACCTTTTTACTGATGCCGATATTTCCCGGATCATTGAGATGGCATGGGAAGATCGCACGCCCTTTGAGGCCATCGAAACACTCTATGGGCTGCCTGAAAAAGACGTTATCGCCTTGATGCGCAGAGAGATGAAACCGTCGTCATTCCGTATGTGGCGTAAGCGAGTAAGTGGCCGGGCCACTAAGCACCTTGCTTTGCGGCCAGCAGGTATTGATCGGGCCTACTGCCCGACTCAGTACAAGCATCGCTGACCAATACAGGCACTGTTGAGCAGTAACTTGAATAGTCTTTCGATCTTTGGTGTCAGCTTTCCTTTGATTCCTTTTTTTGGACTCAGCGCTTTGCTGCTGATTGCCATCGTGAATCGAATTCTGCCTTCTGGCGTTCCCGGGTTAGTCGACCGGATTCTCTCACGAGTGTTTGTGGCTCTGGTGATATCACGCATGGTATTTGTGGTGCAATTTCGCGACCAGTACTTTGCTGCAGAAACGCCGGCTTTCGCTATGGTTGATATTCGGGACAGAGGGTTTGAACCTGTCGCATTTTTAGCTGTTATGGCTCTTGGTCTCGGGCATATGCTGTTGAGAGAGGGGGCTGTGCGTAAACCACTGATAATAATGGTAACGATTGCCCTGCTATGGGTGGGCACGGGTTTCAGCGTGTTTAAATATACCCATGATACGCCCGAGGTATGGCCGCAATTCAGCTTCAACGATCTGACGGGGAAGTCATTGCCGCTCAGGTCTGATCTTGCCAATATCACGGTTGTGAATCTTTGGGCGACCTGGTGTCCGACGTGTAGGGCCGAAATGCCAGTGTTTGAACAAGCCCAGCAAACCTACCCGCATGTGCGCTTTGTTATGCTCAACCAGGGAGAGAGCCGGGCTGACGTCGTCCGCTTTCTCGAGGCTGAGGAGTATCAATTTGATAATGTCTGGCTGGACCCTGACGCAAAGATGGGGCGTTGGCTGGGGCAAACCGCGGTTCCGGTTACGCTTGTCTTTGGTCTCGATGGTGAACTCCTCACAGGGCACACAGGAGTTATGTCGGCTGCCACGCTCTCCAGGCTACTCTCTTCGGAGTCATCCTCAGATCTGTTGAATTAGTCCGCCCTGTGGTCAGGAACGTCCTCGCTTCAGAGCGGATGCCGCATTACTTCTCTTTTTGGTGCAACTGGCCTGTATCTTGCTCTATTTGTGCACAAGAAAATGAATACATTAGTGGATACAGCATTTACCTCATGTTGCAGGCAGTGAAAAACGCGCGTCCGGGCTGGCAAGCCGAGATGGATATGCGCCTCGAAAAACGCGGCAGCAAAACCGTGATGGCAGGCCTGACCCATCGTGGCCCCCTTCGTGTGCAGCGTCCCTTCTACCCTGAGGGCGATACCAGTCATATTTACCTGCTGCATCCCCCCGGCGGTGTCGTCGGTGGCGACGGCCTGACATTCAAAGTGAGCTGTCAGCAGCAGGCGCATGGTTTGTTTACCACGCCCGGCGCAACCAAGTTCTATCTCAGTGCAGGGCCGATGGCAGAAGTACAACAAATGCTCCATGTTGGTGCAGGGTGTGCACTGGAATGGTTCCCTCAGGAGAGTATTTTCTTCACAGGATCGAAAGTAGCCTCGAAAACACAGGTCGATCTTGAAGGCGATGCGCATTTTATGGGGTGGGAAATCAGCTGTTTTGGTCGCCCAGTCAATCAGGAGCGCTTTCTGCATGGTCAGGTAAAAACCCGCTTTCAGGTACGCCGCGATGGCCGCCCGTTGCTGACCGACCATCTCCATGTATCGGACCCTAAGCATCTCAGCGCGGCAGCGGGTTTGCGCGATTACCCGATGCAGGGGCTGTTTGTCGCGACCGGTGGCAATGAAGCTCTGTTAGAAGAGTGCCGCGAGGTACTGGCCGCTGCTCAGGAGAAGTTAGTACAGCCGCTGCCTGCTGGCATGACCCTGCTTGATGACCTTATTGTGCTGCGCGTTCTGGGTGTCAGCACCGAGAAAATGCAATCACTGATGATTCCGGTGTGGCAGTTGCTACGCCAGAAAGTTTTAAATAAAGAGGCGGAAATTCCGCGCATCTGGAATACCTGACGGGCAAATTTATGGAACTGACACCAAGAGAAAAAGACAAGCTGCTGATTTTTACCGCAGCGCTTCTGGCCGAACGCCGTAAAGACCGGGGCCTGAAATTAAATTACCCAGAAGCCGTCGCTTTTATTACGGCCGCCATTATGGAAGGCGCACGCGATGGTCGGACGGTCTCTGAGCTGATGGGGCATGGCCGTACCCTGCTTACCCGCGATGATGTGATGGAAGGGGTGCCAGAAATGATTCATGAAGTTCAGGTCGAAGCGACGTTTCCGGATGGCACCAAGCTGGTGACTGTTCACGATCCGATTGTTTAATTCTGCAGATTAACTGAATTCAGGAGCACACTATGATACCCGGAGAAGTTAAAGCTGCAGAAGGCAGCATCACTCTGAATGATGGCCGGGCGACGATTGAAATCGAAGTCGCAAATACCGGTGACCGTCCCATTCAGGTTGGCTCGCACTACCATTTTTATGAAGTGAATAATGCACTCACGTTTGATCGTGAAAAAGCCCGTGGTTTTCGGCTGAATATTCCAGCCGGTACGGCTGTCCGTATTGAACCCGGCCAGACGCGAACGGTTGAGCTGGTGGAGTACACAGGTGCACGTAAAGTGTTTGGTTTTCAGGGCAAAGTGATGGGAGATCTGTAATGTCAGACAGCAATAAAACAATCTCGCGTCAGGCCTACGCCGACATGTTCGGCCCGACCACGGGCGATCGTGTACGCCTTGCAGACACAGAGCTCTGGATTGAAGTTGAAAAAGACTTCACCACCTACGGCGACGAAGTGAAGTTCGGCGGCGGTAAAGTGATCCGTGATGGCATGGGTCAGTCGCAAAGTACCTCCGAAAAAGTCATGGATTGTGTCATGACCAACGCGCTGGTTATCGATCACACGGGTATTTATAAAGCCGACATCGGCATTAAAGGCGGGCGTATCGCTGCCATTGGTAAAGCCGGTAATCCTGACGTACAGCCAGACGTTACGATGGAAGTGGGCCCAGGGACAGACGTTATTGCCGCCGAAGGTAAGATCGTCACCGCAGGCGGTATCGACTCTCATATTCACTTTATCTGCCCCCAGCAGATAGAAGAGGCTCTGGCGTCTGGTGTTACGACCATGCTTGGTGGTGGTACCGGCCCAACCACAGGTACCAATGCGACAACAGTCACGCCGGGCCCATGGAATATGGCGCGCATGTTGGAAGCTGCGGACGAATTTCCGATGAACTTAGGTTTTCTGGGAAAAGGCAACGCCAGTCAGCCAGAAGGTCTGCGCGAGCAGATCGCAGCGGGAGCCATTGGTCTGAAGTTGCATGAAGACTGGGGGACGACTCCGGCGTCTATCGACTGTGCATTAACGGTTGCCGAAGAAACCGACACCCAGATCGCGATTCATACCGATACGCTGAATGAATCGGGTTTTGTTGAAGATACGATTGCGGCATTTAAAGGCCGTACCATTCACACCTACCACACCGAAGGTGCCGGTGGTGGTCACGCGCCGGACATTATAAAAGCCGCAGGGCTTGCCAATGTACTGCCATCATCAACCAACCCAACGCGCCCGTATACCGTTAATACGGCAGACGAACATCTTGATATGCTGATGGTGTGTCACCACCTTGATCCGAGCATTCCGGAAGACGTCGCCTTTGCCGAATCGCGTATTCGCGTTGAGACCATCGCGGCGGAAGATATTCTGCACGACCTCGGTGCTTTCTCAATGATTTCGTCCGACTCTCAGGCCATGGGCCGTGTTGGCGAAGTCGTTACCCGCACCTGGCAGACAGCGCATAAAATGAAAGTGCAGCGCGGTAACTTACCGGAAGATCCTGAAACGCATGATAATTTCCGCGTGAAACGCTATATCGCTAAATACACAATCAATCCGGCGATTGCTCACGGTATGTCCCATGAAATTGGCTCGGTCGAAGTTGGTAAGCTCGCAGATCTGGTGGTCTGGAGCCCGGCATTCTTTGGTGTAAAACCCGACCTGATCTTAAAAGGTGGGTTTATTGCCATGGCGAAAATGGGGGACCCAAATGCGTCGATCCCGACACCACAGCCTGTGCATTATCGACCTATGTTCGGCAGCTACGGAAAAACCCGCAACGCGACCAGCATGACCTTTATTTCTCAGGCGGCGCTGGATGCAGGAGTGCCGGAAAAACTGGGCCTGAAAAATCTGATTGGTGTCGTAAAAGGTTGCCGTACTGCAACTAAAGCGAGCATGGTACTGAATGACTGGCAGCCGGATATTTCGGTCGATCCTCAGACATACGAGGTACGTGCAGACGGTGAACTCTTGACCTGTGAGCCTGCGGAAATATTGCCTATGGCGCAGAGATACTTTCTTTTTTAAGTACAGGCGCAGCCGCTTTATTTTAAGTACAGGCGCAGCCGCTTTGTTTTAACTACAGGCGCAGCCGCTTTTTAAAAAGCTTTTCTAAATTGAAGAAAAACATGATTGAACTGATTAAAAAACTAACGGCTCACGAAGTGTCGCACGCAGATCTATCTGCAGCGAAGACACTGAGCCTGCCCATTGATCTGCGCATCAAGAGCCGGCAACGAGTAACCCTGTCGGATGGCCAGGAAGCAGGCCTGTTTCTGGAGCGCGGTACTCTGTTGCGTGGCGGCGATGTGATTACCGACGGGCAGGGCACGCTGGTGTCGGTGAAGGCCGCTGATGAAACCGTCTCAACGGTACGTTGTGCTGATCCTTTGCTGCTGGCAAAAATTGCTTACCATCTCGGCAACCGCCATGTACCGCTACAGATTGAGTCGGGCTGGCTGCGCTTTCAGCACGATCATGTGTTGGAAGATATGGTGCGTCAACTGCCGGGTGCCGCAGAAGCCGCCGAGGTTATCTGTGAACAGGCGCCGTTTGAACCCGAGTCAGGAGCCTATCAGCAGGGCGGTGGACATCATCATCACCATGGGCACGACCATGATGACCACTCACATACACATAGCCACTCGCACTGAAAGCGAGTGGTTGAAATACAGATTGGAGATTTGAAATGAAAAAGTTAATGGCTGGCTTCGTAGCCTCTGTAATGTCTGCTGCCGCAACCTCGCATGAAGGCGATCATTCTGGTGAAAGCCTTGGTGGCCTGGTGCATCACTCTCTATTCGATGCAGATCACCTGCTGATGCTGGCGGGCGCGATTCTCGTCGTTGGCAGTGGCGTTGCGATGTTTGTACGCAGCCAGAAAAAGACTGAAAAAGCTGATAAAAAAGCCGACTGATTATTCATTATGTCTGCTGCTTTTTTTCGTCTCCAACAGTTGATCAGCCCATCACTTCCGATTGGCGCATTCACTTATTCTCAGGGTATGGAATGGGCAGTGGAAAGCGGCTGGATCAGCAACGCTGAATCCTTGCACAGCTGGCTCGATTCTATTCTCAGCGGCACCATGATCACCATGGAACTGCCGCTACTGTTGCGACTCGCCGACTGTATTGAACATGATGATGCGCAAGGCTGCTACGACTGGTCGGTGTATCTGTTGTCTTGTCGCGAAACCAGCGAGCTTCGCGCAGAAGAACAGCAGCGTGGCCAGGCGTTTACCGCACTGCTCGATAAACTGCCTGAAGCGGCTGTCTGGCCAGAGTTGAGTCAGGAAGCATGGCGCAGTTCAATGGAGTTGAGTCAGCTGACGGGTTTTGCTTTGGCTTGCCATAAATGGAATATCAGCCGCGAAGATATGCTGCGTGGCTATTTATGGAGCTGGCTTGAGAATATGGTGATTGGTGCGGTCAAACTCATCCCGCTTGGCCAGAGTGATGGCCAGCGAGTACTGTTCCGCTTTACCGATGTACTGGAACAAGCCTGCCGCGACGCTTTGGATGTTGAAGATGATGATATCGGTGCATCGTCACCGGCGCAGGCCATCGCCAGCAGTTTGCACGAAACACAATATTGCCGTTTATTCCGTTCATAAATAAGCGCGGATAAACACACATTGAGATTGAAAAATCGATAAAAGAATTCAGAAAGGAAAAACAAATGGCAGATTATAAATCACCTTTACGTGTTGGTATCGGCGGCCCGGTTGGTTCCGGTAAAACCGCGCTGTTAGAACAGCTCTGTAAAGCCATGCGCGATGATTATCATATCGCTGTCGTCACCAACGATATTTACACCAAAGAAGATCAGCGCATCCTGACTCAGGCAGAAGCCCTTGAGCCTGAACGTATCGTGGGTGTTGAAACAGGCGGCTGTCCACATACCGCGATTCGTGAAGACGCATCGATGAACCTTGCGGCGGTAGAAACGCTGGCAAAGAAATTCGGTAATCTGGATGTCGTGTTCGTTGAAAGTGGCGGTGACAACCTTTCCGCAACCTTCAGCCCTGAACTGGCGGACCTCACTATCTACGTGATCGACGTAGCTTCCGGTGAAAAAATTCCGCGTAAAGGCGGCCCAGGTATTACTAAATCTGATCTGCTGGTCATCAATAAAATTGATCTTGCTGAGCTGGTGGGTGCGAACCTTGAGATTATGGATTCAGATACTAAGCGTATGCGTGGCGAAAAACCGTATGTGTTCTCGAACCTACGCACAGACATTGAAGGCCTGAATGACATCGTTAGCTTTATTACCCGTGAAGGGATGCTGAAAAGTCATGCGGAGAAAATGGCGGGCTGAGAATAAATCCGGCTGATGTCGTACGGTTAAAGAACAGTAACTGTTATAACTGTTCTTTAATCGCTATCATCATCTTCATCAACGCGGATCACAGGCAGATAGATTTCAACCCTGGCTCCTGCCTTTAACGTCGTTTCCCGCGTAGCTAGTTTTCCGAAAACTGATCTTTCCCCGATAAACGGGCAAGTAAGTCCACTTGACCAGACAGAGCATTAGAAGGCATCTTAAGTGCGGGTCTCTTAGATTGAACCAGCAAGGATAGTTGTTTACTGCATGGCTGATTATGCTCCCGAGTATACAAAGAAGGAAAGGCTCAAGATTGTCCTTATGCATCTGGCATGTACGATTCCAGTCATACTAATTGCCAAACTGTGGTTCTTACCGTGGTTCAACGAGTATGCAGATAACGCTCATTGCTACGATTACGACTACTTCACCGGCACGCAGGTAGTTCTCTATTCTATTTTTATCGGGATTCCTATCAGCTTTGCACTGCTAATCTTTGCGATAGAAGGCACCAGTTCGTTACGAGTGATTCGCCTTGGTCAGAATCCACTGCCTGGTGAGAAGGTGTTCCGCCCCACAAAGTACAGCTACGGTTTCAGGGCAAGAGTGAAGCCGGTTGCCGTACTGCTGTTGATAGCAGGTATGACGGGTGTAGGTGTGAAGGGTATATTTACTGTTGATAAAGTACTCATCGATAGTGATTACTCCCATAATCAATGCGTAGAACTTTAGGGTTTGCTTATTAGATACGGTAACAATTTCTCGGTTTCTACGATGGAATGTTTATGTTCAAAGTAGTTTTTTTTGTCGTTTTAGCTTTCGTATTTCTATTCTTCGCTCTCCAGCATGATGACGAAATCAGTACTGAAACCCAAAGCTTGATAGCCCGCTTAGCTGACGACGGGAACAGTGAAGCCTATTTGTATTTGTTGGGGGTTCTACGCCCAGGAAGGCGATGATCCTATTACCCTGGGAAAGCAGATTCTAGAAGTCAGTAGCTCACCAGAGCTATCTGATGGTCTTTTTGTTTACCCTGAGTCTAAGAAACTATCGCTGCCTGAAGGTGATGGATTCTGTATGTTTGAAGACGACGACTGTATCGGGTATCTGTTTTCTGGCTCGGTAAGGGTTTCAGCGCTGATTGAGCACTATAATGAGTTGCTTGAGCGTTCTGATCGTTTCTTTCAATACGATGAATACAGAACTATGGCGCAACCCACGGCCGATGAGATTTATCCTGAGTATAAATATTTGCTTAGAGCTCATCGTATCAGGCTACTGGAGGGGATATCTTCGTATAAGGATGGGGATGTAGACGGCGCAGTTGGATCTTTGCTAACTCAGTTTTCCATTGTCCGCCGTGCTAATGAGCTTCAGGATAATCTTGTTGGTAAGGTGGTTTTACTTCTCGCACAGTCAGACATTCTGGATGTATTGAGTGTGATTCTGTCTGAGACTGATACGCAGATTGAAGAGATTCCCCGGCTGAGCGCGTCTGAGAAGGGCTTCGGTAGGGTATCCGCCAGAGAGTTTGGCGTTCTGTACTATGGCCTGAAAAGCCTGGATAAGCACCCTGATTTTTTTGAAATAGACGGTGACTTCAGTGATGCGCCCGAACGGTTGGTAAGAGCATTATACAAACCAAATATGACGATCAATGCTCTCGCTCCTCTCTATCTGTTACCCGAGAAACTGGCCGTGTTATCGCCAGCGGAGTTCGCACAGGAATTAGAAAATCTCGAAAGGTACATCCCATCAACTTCAATCATTCGTAACCCGATTGGTAATATTCTGCTAGGCATTGAAGGGCCTGCTTACGAGAGATATGTCGCCAGATTTCACGACCTGGACGTTAAAATCGCCCTGTTTAACCAGCTTCATCACTCGGAGTTAGCTGCCAGTAGTTTGATTAATCCATATTACGGGAGTGAAATCCCCAGGTTGGAGAACGGTAGGCTTTGTTTCTCAGGGCCTTTGGAAACGAAATCTTCACTGCGTTGTTTAGTGGTTGAACTGTAGAAGACAACACACAAATAAACACATCAAGGCTGCCGACTGCACCTGTATTTTTTATCACGCAAATACTCTTTTTACTAGGCTGTGTTTGATTGAGTTCTGGAATGAATGAGTGACGAGAAGGAGCATATTGAGAAGGACAATATGCTCCCCGTAAGGTTTGTCGAACCTATCAGAGGCTCTCATCCGGCTCGGGCATCGGTTCTTTCGATGACATTGGCGTTGAAATTGAGTTAGGTTGTTTCGAGCAGAGGGAAGTAATGGCCCGCCCGAGAGGATTACTGGCGGCCTTCGGCCCGTCGTCGCAGGGTCCGACGTTCTTTCCGTTCGCAGGCTCACTTCAAGTCGAACCTATCAGAGGTTGTTCGTATCGTCCTGATACTCACCCTTCGGGCTACGCGCAAATCTGTTCCTGACAGATTTGTCTCATCCGGCTCGGGCATCGGTTTCTTTGATTGCGGTGGTGGTGAGGTGATGCCCGGAGGATGACCGTCGTCGCGGGCTCCTCCGTTCTCTCCAGTCGCAGGCTCCTTCCGAGTCGAACCTATCAGAGGTTCTCGTCCTTCTCAGACTTGCAGTTAAATAAAAAAGGCTCCTGAATCAGCACGCGTTGCATGCGGATTCAGGAGCCTTTTTTATTTAATGGCCCGCCCGAGAGGATTCGAACCTCTGACCTCTGCCTCCGGAGGGCAGCGCTCTATCCAGCTGAGCTACGGGCGGTTTACAGTGAACAGGTCTCTGTAAGTGGCTGCATTGTATATGGTTTTTTATCAGGGCTCTACTCCCGCCGCGGAGTCTGTGGTGGTCAGATCAGTGCGGCGGTTTTGATGTGTGCGTAAAGCTGCATTTTGGGCTCAAGCTCTAACTGGCTTGCCGACTGTCGGGTGATCCGGGTGATGAGTTCCATGCTCTCAGTTCGTAATTTGACGATCATCAATGCCGGGTTGGGGTCGTGACGGATATCTTCAATCTGGCACAGCAGGCTATTGCTGATGCTGTTGTCTGTTAACGGTTGGTGGCTGAGGCTGATGTCACTGGCGCGTATCCACAGGCGAACAGAGTCGCCGGGAGTCAGGTTATTTGCAGGAACATTGATATGCGTTGAGCTGCCGGTTCTGATTTGTGCGAGGTGCCATTGATCGTCGATGCTGTCGACGGTCCCGGTGACCACGGCACCGGCTTCGCGGCTGATATCTCCCGGAAATTCCGGATCGCCGATCACGTCGTAAAGTGTGCCCTGGCTGACCACCTTGCCTTTATCCAGTGCAACGATGTAGTCGCCAAGGCGTGCCGCTTCGTAGGCGGAGTGTGTCACATAAATGATGGGCAGCTCGAATTCGCTTTTCAGCCGTTCAAGATACGGAAGAATCTCTTGCTTGCGTGCATCATCGAGCGAGGCCAGTGGCTCATCCATCAATAGAATATCTGGCTGGCGTAGCAAGGCTCTGACGATGGCGGCACGTTGGCGTTCGCCGCCGGATAAGCGATCGGGCTTACGCGACAGGGTATGACGGATGTCGAACAAGGTAATCAAGTCATCACGTAACGAGGGTGTGTCGGCGTGCAGTGCATAACGCTCGGCAAAATCGAAGTTTGCTGCCACGGTCATATGCGGAAACAGGCTGGCTTCCTGAAAGACATACGCCAGTGGGCGTTCTGATGTTTTGCGGTGCTCGCCGCTGCCTTGCCAGCAGTCGCCGTTGAACCAGATTTCACCCTCGCTGACCTGAAGCCCCGCTATGGCCCGCAGTAATGTCGTTTTGCCAGAGCCCGATGGCCCGAAAATCACACTTACGCCCTTGCCTGGCAGAGCGAGATCGGCATTGAGTTCAAAGTCTTCGAGGCCGACTCTGATACGTAAGGAAAGTTCGCTCACAGCCATCCTTTGGCCCCCGACGTTCCTGTTGCGCCGGTGCGCCGGGCATAGATCCATAGCAGTACCGCGAAGGAGAACACCAGCAGTATGGCAGACAGGGCATGGGCCTGTGGGTAAGCAAGTGCTTCTACATGGTCGTAGATCTGGACAGAAGCAACACGGGTTTCACCCGCAATATTGCCGCCGATCATCAGCACCACGCCAAACTCACCCACGGTGTGAGCAAAACCCAGCACGCCTGCGGTGATAAATCCGGGGCGTGCCAATGGCAAGGTAATGTAGCGAAAGGTATCCCAGCGGCCGGCGCCGAGTGTTGCCGCCGCTTCAGTCTGGCGCACGCCGATGGCGTTGAATGCATTCACTAGTGGCTGCACCACAAAGGGCAGGGAGTAGATCATAGATGCGATCACCAGCCCGGTGAAGCTGAAGGCGAGCGATCCAAGCCCAATACCATGAAGAAATTGTCCGGGCCCGCTGGTGGGGCTGAATGCGATTAAGAGGTAGAAGCCCAATACCGTCGGTGGCAGGACTAATGGCAGGGCAATCATAGCCTGCACCATGCCTTTTAAGCGATGCGTTCCCATTCGATGGCTGCCACTGTGTCCGCTGCTTAGCCAGAGTGCCAGCGGTGTACTGATGACGAGAAGCAGAAGGGTTACTACGCTCGCCAGTTTGAATGTCAGCCAGAGTGCTTCGATATCGGCCGGTGTCAGAAGAAAATCAGTCATAGAGCGAAGCATACCCCTGTTGGGTAATCTGTGCCTGTATCTCGGGGCGGCGAAGATATTCTATAAAGGTGCGTGCCGCGGGGTTGTTCAGGCCCCGGGGTGTCAGAGCTCCAGTTTGCTGAATAGCTGCATGATGATGCTCTGCTACCAACCAATATTGACTGGCAGGAAGCCTTGCTGCGACGGCTTGCGACAGTGCAATAAATCCGGCCTGTGCGTGACCACTTTCGATGAAGCGGTAAGCCTGCCCGATGTTTTCGCCGGTCACCAGTGTTGGGGTACTGACTTTGAGTGCTTCTATGGTCTGTTTCGCCGCAAGCCCGTACGGGGCAAGCCGTGGGTTGGCGATAGCAAGCGTGGCGGGCATCGTTGATATCCCTGAGAGTGGGTACTCACATTCCTTCGGGCACCAGTAAACCAGCCTGCCGGTGGCGTAGGTGAACAGCGTCGACTCTATCTTCGGAAACTGTTCGGCGAGCTGTTGTGGTTTGTCGGTATCTGCCGAAAGGAAGACATCAAACGGGGCGCCGTGAAGAATCTGAGCATAGAGCTTGCCGGATGAGGCGCTGCTGATCTCCACGTCATGTCCGGTGTCATTTTCAAACTCAGGGAGCAGTGTGTTAAGCGTGTGCGTAAAGTTTGACGCCACGGCGATGCGCAACAAGTCTGCATTGCTCAGAGAGGGCAGGAGCAGGCAAAGAATCGTCAGTGCAAAGCGGATCACAGCAGCCGGACCTCGAATCATAGTGTCAGTCAGGCATAATAGCGGCTTCTGTATCCGATGTTACAGCCCGTTTTATAACCGATAGCGAGAGAGAGTATGCACTGGAATATTTATCTGTCAGGCGAAATTCACACCGACTGGCGCGAACAGATCATTAAGGGATGTGAGGCACTGGATCTGCCGGTGAGTTTTTCTTCAGCGAATACCGATCACGACTCCAGCGATGCTGCGGGCGATGTGCTTGGGCCTCAGTGTGAAGGTTTCTGGCGTGATCATAAATCGGCGAAGATTAACGCGATCCGTATTAAAACCTTAATTGAGAATTGCGATATGGCAGTGATCCGTTTTGGCGACAAGTACAAGCAATGGAATGCGGCCTTTGATGCCGGTTTCTGCGCCGCGCTGGGTAAGCCTTACGTAACATTGCATGGCGAAGACATCGTTCACCCGCTGAAAGAGGTGGATGCCGCTGCCATGGGATGGGCGACAACACCAGAGCAGGTGGTCGAGGTGATTCGCTATACGATTCAGGGCTGAGCTGACGTTCGCCCTGACATTGCCACTCCGCATTGTGAACACATGTCCGGTTTTGCTACTTGCTGACTAACTTTCTGAGCAGAAGGCGCGCTCTAAAGCGTCTTCAAACCGGACATTCCTGTGCTTTCTTCTGTTTCTTCGTACAGCTTCTTCCTCACCTGATAAGGTTACAGAAACGTTAACCTAAACTGATTTATGCCCGGTAAATATATTCCATCATTAGATGTCGCCTTTGGGCTTTCCTCGTACGGCGTTATTGCAGCGGCCGTGTGTGATGGAGAGCTTTTTGCTGTGCTCCCCGGAGACTGTCGTACAGAACTCCTGGATGAGTTGCTGCATCTGTTCCCCAACATCACACTTACCTCTGAAAAGCGGGCCGCACATGTTCTCAATGATGTGCTTCAGTCGGTGGAGTCGCCCAAGCGAACATTGAAAACCCCGCTACATATGCTGGGCACGGAATTTCAGTGCCGGGTGTGGCGATATCTGCAAACGATTCCTGTAGGCCAGACCCGGACATACGCCGAGGTGGCCGAGGGTATTGGTCAGCCGGGCGCTGTTCGCGCGGTGGCTAATGCCTGTGGCACTAACAAGTTGGGGATATTGATTCCGTGTCATCGGGTCGTCCGTTCGGATGGTTCTTTGGGCGGTTACCGCTGGGGAACAGAACTGAAAGAACGCTTGCTGGCGCGTGAGCAGGAACTCACTTCTGGTGATTCTTTGCGCGATGTGGATAAGTCAAGCCCAAGATTTCAGAATATTTTGTGTTGACGCGATGTAATTCTGTCGTTCTCTTAAAAAAACACTATAAGACGATGAAATATATAGGTTTTTAGTAAAAACCTGTTTAAGAATTGATCTCTTTTGTCCTGTGGGTATTCCACAGTATCTGTGGATAACTTTGTGGGAAGTTTGCGGGAAAGATGCTCTGACCCGCATAGCCACAGGGGCGCTTTCAATCTGGCTGGATTCTGAGCAGCCAGCTTCATAACCTTTGCTCAGGGCTTACGAGCAGACAGGTAGTACAGGGACCAGCGCATACCAATGAGATTGCTCTCCAGGGTGTCGAAACCGAGTAGCTCCCGAATGGCAGCTTCGGTTTCTTCGGTGCTGGCCAGATCAATGCCGAACAAGCGTTTGCAGTAGGCGGCGGCCTCATGTTCAGAGTTAAAAACCCAGTGGTACTCTTCATTGACGGCAGTGATGTCGGTGAAACCTGTTTCCCGTAGGCTGCTCAGCGTGTCCTCGTTCAGATACCAGCCGTGATGTCCCATGCTGTTGTGGTTTCCCATCCAGCCGTCCAGAAACGCAGCGGTGGCAGACTCTGAGTGTGCATCCGCTATTCTGGCCCAGCCTCCGGGCTTAAGTATCCTGAACAACTCTTTGAATAATGGCGTTTTATCTTCAATGTGATGCAAGCCGGCGAGGCTGCAGGCGAGGTCGGTCGAGTTATCCTGTTCTGGCAGTCTTTCAAGTTCACAGAGCGTAAGCGGGTGTTTGCTTCCGGAGTGTGCTTCTTCTTTGAACAGGCGTGCAAATAGCTCGCTGGTTTCAAGGTGGTGCAGGCTGACATCGTCGGGCAGGTATCGAGCCAGATATCCGCCACCGGAAGGTACATCAATGATGTGCATCCCTTTTTTCAGAGACATACCTTTAAACAAGGTGGTGAACTCGGTATTTCTTGCGTCGGGCCAACGCCGCATGGCTTCGTGATAGGCGTCGGCACGAGCATTAAAAATAGAGGCGTAATCTTCCGGTGAAAACATAGTTAAAGTACCGATTTAAACTCTTCGTATTTACCACCGGCTGAGCGCGGGAGATCGTCTGCTTTCTCTACCGTGATATTAAATGGGTGCTGCATAGCATCCTGAATTATCTTAATGGCTTGCTGCTTATCGTCTGATGAAATCTCTGCTTCAGTCATCACGCGGAAGGTAATGTCATTGACCGCAGTTTGTTCAAGCTGAAAACGTGATAAAGGAAATATTTCCATCAACGCCATCGGATTATATGAGGGCCAGGTTTTGCGACCGTCGGGATAGGTCAGAAGATTTCGGGTTCGACCAGCGATATGTTTAATAACCGGCAAAGTAATACCGCAGTCGCAGCCTTCCCCTGGAACGGCGTAGTCACCTATTTCATAGCGGATTAGGGGCATAATGTAGTTCTGGAGCGTGGTGACTACTACGCGGCCCATGGTGCCTGGTGGGCATGGCTGGTTATTGTCGTCCAGAATTTCGACCATGCAGCTCTCTTGCTGGATGTGGTAGTGGTCGTGCTTCGGGCATTGAAGCGCGATGTAGCCAACCTCCTGAGAGCTGTACATGTCATGTATGCGACAACCGAAGGCTGTTTCGACGATTTTTCGCGTTTCATCTGACAGGTTCTCGCCAAGGGTGGAGATGCTCTTGAGGCGACTGATTTTCTTTTCTCGCAGTTCGATCAGGGCCAGCTCAAGCAATGCGCTAGGGTAGGTAAGCAGGTAGTCGGGTTGTTGCTCCGTTAGCCATCGGTATTGTGTCGCTGTCGACTCTGAACTGTTCAGCATGACTGACGGGCCCTGGTACCCCAGAGCTGCTGCTGAAGGCCCCTATGTTTTCGAGTCGACGCCTGGGTACATGGATTGGCCAGTGGGTAAGAACTTGATGATCGCTATTTTCTTCGAAAAGTCACGCCTCGCCCAGAGATGATCTCTGACTGTCATCGCACGCCAATACACCTGAGCATACTCAGAGCTGAATGTATGCACGGGTCTGCCCGTAGAGCCAGAGCTACGGAATTCGATGATTTTTCCATGATTCTTGGGTGGCGCTGTGCTACGAAGCCGGCTCTCATTTGCCTGAAGTGCCGATCGGGTGAGGATAGGGAAATCGCCCCAGTGTATCTGGTTACCCATCGCTTTGATCGCAGGATGCTCACGATAGTACGGGACCGTACTCAGAGCATGCTTCAGTAGCGCCTGGAGTGATTGTTCACGCAGTTGATTGGCCGCACTCACATTAACCGACTGTGTTTGTTGCAGTCGGTATTGCATGGCCAGTGCGAGGGTCGCGTTACCCTCCGGAATAGGAATCATGGCTCAGTCCTCTGGAGCTTTTTCTACCTGAAGTAGGATCTCTGCGCCGTAACGATGCTTCACCTTATTGTAGCGGTCTGGATTATTCGCTTTCAGGTTACGCAGGTGATCTATTACGGGCTTTTGTAGCTCGCTTTCCTGTGCCTTCGAGCGTTGAATCATATTTTCGCGGCGGTTGTCGGATGCTTGTTTTATCAGAGCCGCTTTTTCTTTGGCAGAAAGCGAATCCCAATTAGGGTGAGAGTATCTTCCGGTTGAAACATTACCTGAGCTGGAATCCATATTGATCGGCTTTAATTCTGATCTGTCTGCTTTTCCGGTAGGTAATATGTCAATAGTATGGAGTTCGCCGTCTTCATAATGTGAGATCACATTAAATCGACTCGAGAGAAAGCGGAGTGTCTGTTCCTGATTTATCTCGCCTGGTTGCGAAAGTGTCTCTTTGTAAATAGCCGGGTCATAATTTACTTTGAGCCCCGTATTTTCGGCGACTGTTTTCAGAAATTTAATCGCTGATACATCTTCGGCCTGGTCATTGGCTGCAGCCTGGTAACTTTGCACTGCACAGAATAATACGACCAATAGAGCAAACTGTTTCATTATATTTCTCCTGGCACAAAAAAGGGGAAGCATAACTTCCCCTTAGTTGCAGTAGTAGTTTTTAGACTTATTCAGCAATAACCAAAACTGGCTCTTCTGGTTCTTCAGCTGGACAGGTGCCCGCAAGGCAGACATCAATTCCAAGGTCATCATCCCAGCCGAAGATTGCTCCAGCTTCACCCGCTTCTGCACCGGCTCCACCATTCAGACTAAAAGAAGTCGGAATTGTGTAGAGGTTTTCGGTGTCGAATGCCAGGAATGAATTGAGATAAATCTCACCAGAATCACCACCGACAGAACCTTCAATCGTGATGTCTGCATCGCCACCATTTGCAGTTACGCTACCCGTGATTGCGATCAGACCAGAATCAGTCTCAACGTAGATACCACCGCCTTCGCCACCATCACTAGGTGAATTGCCGCCTGAAACATCAATGTCGGAAGACAAGGTAACATCGCCTTGTTCTGATTCCAGATAGATGTATGCGCCGTAGCCACCGATGTATGAATCGGAGCTCTCAGCCGCTGGGGTGATGTTAACGTCACCACCTCGGCCATTGATGGAACCAGACACCATAATGTCGTTAGTAGCGTCAACTTCGACGTAGGCATTGTCATCGTTGATATTCACGTTGCTAGCGTTACCAGCTACACTACCAGAGTTGATTTCAACCGCAGAATTGAAATCAACGTTACCGCCGATTTCACTACCGCTGTATGCATAAATCTCAATGTAACCACCGGTAGCGGCGTCGATATAACTACCTTCACCGCCTTCGCTTGCCGCTGTGCTGCCACCATTCGCATTAATGTTTGTATTAAATACTATATCGGGACCGTTGAGAGTCTGGCCTTCTTCCAGCTCTTCTTCGCTTTCGAAGTAGGCGTCAGTCTGAATCCCCAGTTGGCCGCCTCTACCGCCTTTACTTGTGGTTCCGTTACCACCGTTCATATTGATCTCGGTGATACCACTGATGTGCAGATCGTTAGTCGACTCAACGCTCGCAGTTTGATAAACGTAAATACTACCGCCAGATGCACCGCTATAACCATCAACGCCCGCTGAACCACCGTTCAGGGCTAATTGGCCGGTGATTTCTATGCGAGCAGGCGGTGCTGGTTCAATTTCTTCTTCAGCTTCTTCTTCGATGACGATTTCTTCAGCAGCAATTCGAGGGCCGAAGTAGCCACCATTTTCCTCGACTGCAAAGCCAATGCCACCGCCTGGGCCGCCGCTGCCCGTGCCAGCACCCGCGCCACCCTCGGCGTTAAGGGAGCCGATGTTCAGAATGAATGGCACAACGTCGTCACCGTAAAGCTCGATGATTTCCTGAGCGATCTCATTGAGTTCTTCGTCTTCTGTTTCAGAAGCAACGACATCGATGTTGACAGGGGCCAGGATCATACCAATGTAGCCACCTGCACCACCGGACGCATCTACGCCAGCAACCCCGTCTTCCCCAGATACATCGATGCTACCCGTGTTGGCGATTGCGTATGCACCCTGGAGACTTACATAGCCGCCACCAATGATACTTTCATTTGCACCAACACCGGTACTTGCGTCAATGCTGCCACTGTTGGAAACGACAAAGCCGGCGAGCTCGATAGAGGCGCCATAGCCTGCTGTTCCAGTCGGATTATCAAAACCTTCAGAGATCAGGCTACCGTTGTTTGCAATCGCGCGACCAGAAATAGCGATGGAACCACTACCACCTTCACGACTAGTATCTGTTGGTCCTTTGGTGCTGATGGTACCGTTGTTAATGACTAGGTCTGCGTAAAGATTGAAAGCACTACCAGGCTGAATGACATCACCTGAACCTTCATATACGCGGGCACTGATGGTCAGGTGGAAGGTGGTGTCGTCTTCGGAGTTAGCTGTTGTAATCGTACCGCTGTTGATAACGTCATCTTCGAAATCAATCTCCAGGCTGATGTCTGAGCTGCTGGAGAAGGTCAGGGTTGCGCCTTCAGCAACATTGATACCGGTCACAACAGTGGCTTCTGTACCAAGCTCAGGCTGAGGAACTTCATCATCCGTCATTGCGCCGTCGTAGATGTACAGTGAACCTTCGAAGTAATAAACCTGACCAACAGCTGGTTCTGAGTTGTTTACGTCGATCGTCAGGTCAGTTGAAACGACAAGAGGGTTTGAACCCGAGTCTGCAGTCACTTCTGGAATACTGACACCTGTCACAGTTGCTGGATCAATGCTTGCCTCAGCAGAGATACGAATAGCACCACCTGTACCGTCACGGTGCAGATAAAAGTTACCGCCACGACCACCTTCAGCGCCATCGCCTCCATTCATCTCAACCGCATAGGTTGGTAATGCAGGTGCTGGATCAGTGACGCCGGGGTCCTTAGGAAGGTCCTGTGGTTCTGAATTACTGCTATTACCGCCTCCAGAACAGGCTGTCATAGTAATCGCGGCAGCTAACAGGCTCGCAGTGAAGGGAAGCTTTTGATAGTTCATTATGATTACTCCGTGAAATGAACGAGTGAAACGTGGCGCGACGATGGTTCCGGGTCCTTGGGGCAAATTTATTGCATACGTTTACACAAGTAAACAAACCTGTCCCAATACGACACGTTGCTTTGCACATAAATGACAAATGTCAGGAAAAAAACACTCGTCAGGTGTTGTGAGGAGGGATTGCCCACGCCCATCATACTGGGCGCGAGCTTACGCTTATCGTGTGGTGGGTTACAAAACGTCCTTCAGCGGAGCATGCTGCTCAGCTTCCAGGCGTGGCCCGAATTGACTGACGACTTGCGCCGACGCCGCGCTGGCAAGGCGACCTGCTGCCGCGAAATCATAGCCATGGGTAATAGCGTACAGGAAGGCACCTGCGAACATGTCACCGGCTCCGTTGCTGTCGACTGCAGTCACTGAGTTGGGCGCAATCTCGTGCAGTGTGTCGCCGTCCCATGCGAGGGCGCCTTTTGGCCCCAGTGTGATGGCGAAGGTATTGGCGACTTTTTTGATGGCTTCGATGGCTGTTTCCAGATCGTCGGTGTCGGCGAATAGCTTTGCTTCCTGCTCATTGCAGAACAGCAGATCGACACCGTCGCCGACCATTTCCTGAACACCCTCTTTAAAGAACTGAACCATCGCTGGGTCAGAGAGGGTCATGGCGACTTTCACACCATGCTTACGGGCCAGCTCACGCACCTGAATAGCGGCAGCTCGGCTTGGTTCGGACGTCACCAGGTAACCTTCAATATAGGCGTATTCTGATTTAGCCAGTGCTTCTTCATCAATATGGTTTGAATGCAGTTCGCTGGTAATGCCCAGATAGGTGTTCATGGTGCGCTCTGCGTCAGGCGTTACCATCACCAGACACTTACCGGTTACGCCGGCATCACGATCGTCGCCAAGGTTGGTATCGACACCGGCTGCTTTCATATCTGCTATATAGAAATCACCGGCTTCGTCGTTGGCGACGTTGCAGGTATAGAAGGTTTTCGCACCGAAGTAGCTCGCGCCAATAATCGTGTTGGCTGCGCTGCCACCGCATGCGCGTTTTTTCAGACCGTAGCGTTCTGTCAGGGTGGTCAGCATGGTCGCCAGCTGATCCTCTTCGATCAGGGTCATCATGCCTTTTTCTATGCCTGCATCTTTAAAGAAAGCGTCGTCAACTTCGAATTCTTTATCGACCAATGCATTGCCGATGCCGTAAATGTGATAGCTCATAGCGGTTCCGTTGTTTATATAATTGCAGTGAGTGTAACCGAAAGCGGACGGAGTATCAGGTGAGGGATCGCAGAGAGAGGGCGGACGGGCTATGATGCGGATATGAATAAACTGACACGCTTCGTCCGCCATCAGAAACGCACTCGCCACGCGATCTATATGACTGATCGGCAGATCGGGCGGAGTGTTCGGAAAATAGCGCTTATTCTTCTCGGCTTTGTCGTTCTGCACATTGCGGCCATGGTATGGCTCGAGGATATGACGCCTTGGCAAGCTTTCTGGCTGACGCTGACTACGCTCACAACCGTGGGTTATGGCGATTTATCCGCGCAGACGGTACCGGGGCAGTTGGCGACGATACTGCTTATCTTTGGTATTGGTATAACGCTGATGACACTGCTCATCAGCGACTACGTTGATTTTCGCATCGCCCGCCGCGAGAGAATCCGAAGTGGACACTGGAACTGGAATATGGCTGAGCACATTCTCATTATTAATACGCCGAAATATAACCGCGAAGAATATTTCGTGCGGCTCGTCACTCAGGTACGAGAGAGTCGCGACTACGCCGAGACTCCGATTATGTTGCTGAGCGAAGATTTTCGTGACGGCTTGCCAGACAGTCTTCGTGAACTTGGCGTCGTTCATGTCACTGGGCTCGCCAGTCGCCCGGAAGACCTTCAAAGGGCAAATGCCGATCGGGCAAGGCATATTGTTGTACTTGCGCGAGACGAGTATTCCTCAGATAGCGATAGCTATACGTTTGATGTGGCTCATCGTTTGTGGGAAATGTCGCTTGCCAGTAAGGCGATCGTTGAAGTGGTGGATGACACCAATCGTGGGCGAATCCGTGATCTTGATATTCGCTCGCTGTTGCGACCGATCCGTTCATATCCTGAACTGGTGGTTCGCTCTATGACAGCCCCCGGATCAGAAGTGGTGATTGAAGATATGTTTACTCATGCGAATGACCATACGGTGCGTTACCCGGTATGGCTTGAGGGGGAGCGCTGGGCGGATGTCGTGAATTCTATTGTACAGGCTAACGTCGGAACACCACTGGCTTACGTTACCCGCGACGGTGAAGTGATTACCCACCCTGATGGCGATCACCATGTGCACGCTCAGTCACTGCTGATTCTTGTTCATACGGAGCACGTCCCTGAGACCAAGGAAGTGCATCGCGCGATCGAAAATCACTTCAATTTCCGCCTGAAAGATATAGAGCGTTGATCAGGCCTCATTCGAAAAAGTGGATTGCCTGTAAATCTTTATTCGTACTCTGACCCGGCATCAGCCAGAGTGCGGTATCACTGATCGGTGTCTCACTGGGCAGGTCTGGGTTGTGTAAATAGAAAATAGTCGACTCCCGAAACCGCGATAGCGGAAAGGTTGCACGGGTTGATGGATGCTTCTTCATAAATGCAAGAAGTTGCCCGGATGTAGCGAAGTCATGGAGCTTCTCTTCCAGAGAGTTAGCCAGTTCTTCCCGTTGATACGATGTGAAGAAATACATTGGGAAGGTGTAAGACAGTAAGATTCCCTCATATGCAACAAGGTCGTCTCTGTCGGCCGTCGTAAGTTCTCCATACACTTCGATAATGGACCGTGGGAAGTAATCGCAGCGCCCGCCTCTGAGCATCTTGTACATACTCTCGAACTTGGCAACCCTCTCAACGGTATAGTGGTTGCGCTCCATAATATCCGAATCTGGCCATTGATCACCCTGACAGGCAACCATTGCTTGTAGTTCTGACTCCTTAGTAATTGCAGTGAACCGGGCAATATCTGCTTGGCGGATGACAGGGACGCGGACACCTAATAACCCAAGAAACAACGGCACTCTTACCGGGCGGTACAGATTCTCGCGGCGGTAGTTTGTGCCACTCCACGCGATGGTCAGGTCACCTGTGTTAAGAAGTTGCAGACTGCGCTCCTGAGTGACGGGCCTTTCTATCGTAGTCAGGCGGTTATCTGCTGAAAACTGAGTCGCCAGTAAGTCCTGATAGTATCGATGTGAGGCATCATCAATTGCTCTGGGCGGCTGGATGTAAATAGGTTCTGCAGCCGACGCAGGCGTTATTACACCTGCACTTACCGCAAACAGAATCATTGGAATCCAGTGGCGTCGCGTCATAGGCGCTCCAGTATGTTTTTTATTATTCGTGCCTGAATGGATAAATATCTCTCATGAACAGGGTGGGCGTCACCCAGATTTACACTCTGACAGTGAATTGCACTCTGATATAGTGAATAGGTTATCAAAGGTATCCTTTCATGCTCAAAAAACTACTCCTCCACCTGGCAGATGGGCAATTTCATTCGGGAGAGGCTCTCGGCGAAGCGATGGGTGTCAGCCGCGCGGCGGTCTGGAAACAGCTGAAAAAATTAGAGGAACTTGAAGTCCCTTTCTCATCTGTGAAAGGTAAGGGATATCGTCTTCATGACCCTATTGAACTACTCGATGAGGCAGATATACGCAGCGCAGTGAGTCAGAGGCTCGATTGCCTCGAGCTGCTCCTCGAAGTGAACTCAACGAATACCTACCTGTTCGAGCGTGCGTCCGATCATATGGGCAAGCGATATGCTGTCCTTGCTGAGAAGCAAAGCAAGGGTCGCGGTCGCCGTGGGCGACAGTGGATCAGCCCGTTTGGTCGGAATATTTATCTGTCGCTACTGGTATCTTTTTCTGGGGGCATGTCGGCACTTGAGGGGTTGAGCCTTACCGTTGGGATAGCCGTAGAAAAAGCGCTTACCAGGCTTGGGATCGACGGGGTTGGTCTGAAGTGGCCCAACGATGTTTATGCCGATGGTCGTAAGCTCGCGGGTATTCTTCTCGAAGTGACGGGCGAGTACAACAGCCACTGTCAGGTGGTCATTGGCGTTGGCCTTAATTTATCCATGTCGGAGTCAGAAGCACGAGACATAGACCAGCCCTGGGTCGACCTGAAAAGCCTGAAGCCCGACCTCTCCAGAAATCAGGTCGCGGGAGTATTACTCGATGAATTGTTGTCCAGTGTTGATACGTTTCAACGAGAAGGATTTGCTCCCTTGCAGGAATACTGGTCACAGAAAGATATCTACCACAATAAAGAAGTGGTTATCAGTTCGCCCACTCAGCAGATCAGCGGCACCGTTAAAGGTGTAAACCGTAAGGGTGAGTTGATGCTGAGAACCGAGCGCGGCATGGAAATTATCAGTGCAGGAGAACTCAGTGTCCGCCCTGTTAATTGATATCGGTAATACCCGGATTAAGTGGCAAACACGTCGCCAGGGTCAGATTCTTGCCGAGGGCCACGTCGATAAAGATAAAGCCCCGCACTATGCATGGCCGGATGAGGTTGATGAAGTTGCCGTGTCCAGCGTCAGTACCAACGAAGAACTGCACGAACTCTTCGATGCCCGCTACGGCCACAGGCTTCGCTGGATTGCTCATCCGGTAGAAGGACACGCTGGGTTCCACCATTGCTATGCAGACCCTAAGCGCCTGGGGGTCGACCGCTGGCTTGCGATGCTGGGTGCTCGAGCGATGTTCACTGACCATTTGCTGGTGGTTGATGCAGGAACCGCACTCACCCTGGATTTACTCGACGAAAGTAATCAGCACCATGGCGGCTACATCGTTCCGGGGCAGCAAATGGCTCAGCGTGCACTGTTTGGTGGTACGGATCGGGTCCGGCCCTTTTCCGATGAACGCCACGATACTGACCTCACCCCCGGAAAAAGCACCGTTGCCTGTGTCAGTGCTGGTGTTATGCATCAGCAGGTTGCATTCGTAAAGTCTGTCGCAGGCAACCATGAAAACTACCGACTGGTTATTACCGGAGGTGACGGGGCGCAACTGGCTGAATGGCTGGATAGTGGATATTATCCAAACCTTATATTTGATGGTATGGAATTGTTATGCGCTGGATAGTTTACAGCCTGATCGTAATTAACCTGGGAATCGCCGGGTATTTCATTACGCGCCCCGCAGAAGACAGCACTGCCCGGATTCAGGACGGCAATCATGGACAAGGCAAAACACTGGTCTTACTGGCGGAGAAACAATCTGGAAATCTGCCATCCAGTCAGCAACCTGTTCGCCCGGAGCCGGGTAAGAAACTCTGCTACGCACTTGGCCCGTACTTTGATGATATCAGCGCTCGTGTGGCTCAGGCGCGCTCGCTTGAATTGGGGCTCACTGGGTTAATCAGCCAGCATAAGGTACCCAACCTGAAAGATGCTGAGTTCTGGGTGCATGTTCCACCGTTGGGTAGTCGTGGGGAAGCGATGACCTTATTGCGTAAACTGCAGGCGCGCTCAGTCGATAGCTACATTATTACGCAGGGAGATCTGGCAGACGGTATCTCGCTCGGTCTCTTCAGACAAAAAAGCTCTGCAGAAGCCTTGCAGAAAAAAGTATCAGCGCTCGGCTTTGCGGATGTAGCAATCCGCGAAGTTGGAAGTACCACGACTGAACACTGGGTCGAGATCCGTGAAATCACCAAACTGGATGAAACCATGCGCCGCCGTGTGAAAGGCGAAGACAAAGATGTCCAGTGGCAAATGGTGAGCTGCCGTCATCAGCCTGCGGACGGATAATCCATAAGTTAATAATAAATAAGCAAAAAAGTTGTTGACAGACCCCGGCTTCGTACTGATAATACGCGCCACTTTGGTGGGGTTCCCGAGCGGCCAAAGGGATCAGACTGTAAATCTGACGCGAAAGCTTCGCTGGTTCGAATCCAGCCCCCACCACCATTTTCAGACAGTGCTTCACTGTCGAAACAGCCTGGAACGCTGAACTGCCTGGGCTGATTGCGACGCGGGTATAGTTCAATGGTAGAACCTCAGCCTTCCAAGCTGATGATGCGGGTTCGATTCCCGCTACCCGCTCCAATAATTCGCTGATATAGCTCAGTCGGTAGAGCGCATCCTTGGTAAGGATGAGGTCGGCAGTTCGAATCTGCCTATCAGCACCATAATCAAAAAGGTAGACCCTAGGTCTGCCTTTTTGTGTATACGACGAAAAAACCTGTACCCACAGAAACGAGAGAGACAAGGTTATGGCTAAGGAAACGTTTGAACGTTCCAAACCCCACGTAAACGTGGGTACTATCGGTCACGTTGACCACGGTAAAACTACACTGACTGCTGCACTGACGCGCGTATGTGCTGAAGTATGGG
>Ga0114905_1000050_pt1 | contig 105841 bp, 119 predicted proteins | sample MalvireepMed_b05_FD_83499 | JGI IMG/M metagenome (GOLD analysis project Ga0114905, IMG submission 83499) | Marine viral communities from the Global Malaspina Expedition - Malaspina viral metaG DeepMed_b05 | ecosystem: Environmental > Aquatic > Marine > Oceanic | place: Mediterranean Sea...
AAAAAATCTTTTAAAATCAACAAGTTAAGAACCTAAATCAGAGCATTCCGAAGAGCGACTCTGTTGGATCAGGCGGCGCATTCTACAGTCTTTTCAGACTTGGTCAACACCTTTTTTTGACCCATTTCCTGTTCGTTTTCAGCGTTGTGCTGGGTAACGATCAAGAGCGGCGCATTATAGAGATGCGGCGATTTGGGTCAACTACTTTCTGTAATAATTTTCAGGAAGTTCTGGCGCGTTTCTTCTTAGCAAAAAACCATAGTCTTAAGGCCAGTAGGAATGCAGCTATAAGAGTGTAGGCAACAGGCTCAAACCAGCTAGCCCTGATTTGTAATAAATAGTGAACGGCTGCGAGGGCTACGATTACATAAATGAGTTGGTGTAGTCGCTTCCAACGCCTTTTCAGCCTTCTCTGCCACGATTTCGTCGAGGTGACCACCAGCGGCAACAAGAGCAACCAGGACAAAGCTCCGACCATGAGATACGGACGCTCCACGACCTCACGACCTAACTCACCCCACTGCCATCCCAGAAGGAAAGCCAGGTACGCTAATGCGTGCAAAGATACATAGAAAGCCGCATAGAGGCCCAGCATCCTCCGGTGAGGCACCAGCCATTTTTGCCCCAAGTGACGACTCAGCGGCGTTATCGCCAGTGTCGCAATCAGAAAGTTGAAGCCCCAGGTTCCGGTAAAGTGGGTAATCGCTTTTCCTGGTTCAGGCCCCAACAGATCCCACTCGCCAGTCTGCACACGTACTATTGCTTGTACTATGTAGACAAGAGGCAACACCCCGGCTACCCCCACCAGCCAGCGGCGTTGGTCTACTGTCAGTACCATTTACGAAGATCCATTCCTTTGTACAAATGCGCTACCTGCTCACCATAGCCGTTGAACATTTCAGTCGGTATCCGATTAGGGCTGAAGATACTGTTTGGGAGTCTTCGTTCTGAAGCCTGACTCCAGCGTGGATGATCTACCTCTGGATTTACGTTGGCATAGAAGCCGTATTCCTGAGGAGCCAGATCATTCCAGGTCGTCGCAGGCATCGTCTCGCGGAAACGAATTTTCACAATCGACTTAATACTCTTAAAGCCGTACTTCCAAGGGACGACTAAGCGCATCGGAGCGCCATTCTGGTTAGGCAGCACGTTACCGTACATACCAACCGCCATTATGGTCAGTGGATTCATTGCTTCATCCATTCTCAGCCCCTCGCGATATGGCCAATCAATGGTAGAGAATACCGAACGCTGCCCCGGCATCTCTTTCGGGCGCTCAACGGTCACGAACTCGACGTATTTCGCCGATGACAGAGGTTTACATCGTTTAATCAGGTCAGCCAAAGGAAAGCCAACCCAAGGAATAACCATTGACCAGGCCTCGACGCAGCGTAAACGATAGATGCGCTCTTCAAGATCTATCCCTTTCAGAAGGTCTTCAAGTTCAAAACTCCCTGTTACTTCGCAGTCCCCTTCTATCTCTACTTGCCAGGGGTGTGCATTGAACTTTCCTGAGTTTTCGAATGGGTCTGACTTACTCATTCCGAACTCGTAAAAGTTGTTGTACTGCGTCGCCGAACTGTACGGTGCCGTTTTCTCACCCGCACCAAATGCTGTTTCGGCAGCGTTAACAACGGCTTTCTGTAACCACTCTGGCCCCTCAGGCAAGCGGCTCCCTCCTTCGGGAGTAACCAATGCCTGCGCCTGAATAGTACTCAGGGCCGCCGCGGCCGAGAGGCTGCCTTTCATGAACAAACGGCGATTCACGTACAGTTCTTCAGGCGTGATCTCAGAAGGGGCAATCTTCGGATAGCGGCGTTTGGGAATCAGCATATACACCTCTTAATATCTGAACAGCTCTGACAAAAAAGCCCGGCGATAGTGCCGGGCTTCTTTCCATATTTCTGTCTACATTCGTATAGTCGTCAATCGAACAGTTTTTCTTTCACCGCCCACGCAGGACCTGACAACGCATAGAGCATAAAGACAGCCAGCAGGACGGTCGCCGGGTCAATCGACACGATTGCAAAGCCCATCACAATCGCCAGTAGTGCGACAAACGGAATCTTGCCGCGCAGATCCAGACCTTTGAAACTATGGTACTTAAAGTTGCTGACCATGAGCAGGCCCGCTGCGGTAACTATAATCGCCATCCACCAGGCCGCATCGGCACCCTGAGTTCCTGATTCGGTAAACACCCAGATATTACCTGCCACAATAGCCGCAGCTGATGGACTGGCAAGACCGGTAAAGTAGTTCTTATCCGCCACCGCCAACTGGGTGTTAAAACGCGCGAGACGCAAAGCGGCGCCAGCGCAATAAACAAATGCGGCCACCCAGCCTACCTTACCTAAGTCCTGCAACGCCCAACTGAAAGCGACCAACGCAGGAGCGACACCGAACGAGACCATGTCGGCGAGGCTGTCGTATTCAGCGCCAAAATCACTCTGGGTATTCGTCATACGTGCTACACGGCCATCAAGGCCATCTAGCACCATCGCAACAAAGATCGCGATCGCTGCATTTTCAAAATCACCATTCATACCTGCGACCACTGCGTAGAAACCGGAAAACAGCGCCCCAGTTGTAAACAGATTAGGCAGGAGATAGATGCCTTTTCGATCGCGCTTTGTCGCTACCGGTACCGGAGCGTCTTCGTTATCACTCACACTATGTTCCTTAATGTGTAACCCCTGCTTTAATAAGAGGTGTGGGTAAAGTCAGGGCTATTATGGTCCAAAGCCGAGCATCTGGCCATGTCACCGCCCCGCTGTTTGCCATAAGGCCTGCAGGACTGGCTCATTCAGTCGTTCGGTACGGGAGCACAAACCAATCAGAAAGGGCTCCAGCTCTGGTGTAACCGACAATACGCGAACACGGCTCAACAAGGGGCTGTTCTGCAATACCACCTGAGGGACAACCCCGACCCCGACGCCCAGCGCGACCATACTGACGATGGCTTCGTGCCCTGTCACCTGAGCATAAATATTCGGAGTGAGGCTCCTTGAGGCAAACCACTGATTCACTCGGGTTCTGGCTAGCCCGGTTTCTGACAGCACCATAGGCACTTCTGCCCATGGAATCTCTGATTGCGTAAGCTGCGGAACAGTTCCCACTGCTTTCGGGGCGATAAACAGCAATGGCGATTCTGAAATTCCGCGAAAAGTCAGATCTGGTGAGAGTTGTTCGGGACGCGCAGCAATCACAACGTCAGCATCACCGGACTCTGCTCTTGGAATGGAGGCTGCGGCATCACCGGTATGGATGCGCAAATCGACTTTGGGATACCGCTCCCGGAAACGTGCCAACAGGTCTGCCAGAAAGGAGTAGCTCGCCGTCACCGAGCAATACAGCGTCAAAGATCCTTCAAGCTCGCTGACATCCGCATTGACCGCAGAGCGCATCGACTCCCAGGCATCCAGCGTCTGCTCTGCATGTTGAAAGAACAGCTCTCCGGCTGAGGTCAGAGTCAGAGGTCCATTGTCACGAACAAGTAACTTTGCGCCCGCATCCTCTTCCATACGCGCAATCCGACGGCTCAGAGTTGAAGGGCTTATATGCAGCTGCTGTCCGGCCTGCCCCAGATGTTGAGTCGCAGCGACCGTGAGAAAAACCCGTAAGTCCTTGTAATCCATCGATTAACCCAGAGGTGTCTGTTTTCTGGCATGGCCAGCCACTGAGGCATTGCAAAAAACGCAACACTTCGACGCAAATATAGCATTTTACGCAACGAGGTTCATACCCTAAAATTCGCACCGATTATTTCTATCTAACCCACTTATTTGAGGACGCAGAGATGAGTAACAACTACTTCAACACTCTGAACCTCCAGCAAAAGCTGGATCAACTCGGCCGCTGCCGTTTCATGGACCGTTCTGAATTCGCTTCTGAAGCTGAATTCCTGAAAGGTAAAAAAGTTGTCATCGTTGGTTGTGGTGCTCAGGGCCTGAACCAGGGCATGAACATGCGCGACTCGGGTCTGGATGTTTCTTACACCCTGCGTGCAGAAGCCATTGCAGAGAAGCGTCAGTCGTGGAAAAACGCGACTGAAAACGGCTTCAACGTAGGTACCTACGAAGAGCTGATCCCAACGGCTGACCTGGTGATGAACCTGACGCCAGACAAGCAGCACACTGCTGTTGTTACTGCCGTTATGCCGCTGATGAAAGAAGGCGCTTGCCTGGGTTACTCCCACGGTTTCAACATCGTTGAAGAAGGCATGCAAATCCGTGAAGACCTGACTGTTGTGATGGTTGCACCTAAGTGCCCAGGTTCTGAAGTACGTGAAGAATACAAGCGTGGTTTCGGTGTACCGACTCTGATCGCTGTTCACCCAGAAAACGACCCTAAAGGCGAAGGCTGGGACATCGCTAAAGCATGGGCTGCTGCCACTGGCGGTCACCGCGCTGGTTGTCTGGAATCTTCTTTCGTTGCTGAAGTTAAGTCTGACCTCATGGGCGAGCAGACCATTCTGTGCGGCATGCTGCAGACTGGCGCGATCCTGGGCTTCGAGAAAATGGTTGCCGACGGCATCGACGAAGGCTACGCCTCTAAGTTGATCCAGTACGGTTGGGAAACTGTCACTGAAGCGCTGAAGTACGGCGGCATCACTAACATGATGGACCGTCTGTCTAACCCAGCGAAAATCGTTGCGTTTGACATGGCTGAAGACCTGAAAGAACTGATGCGTCCTCTGTTCCGCAAGCACCAGGCTGACATCATGGAAGGCGAATTCTCCTCCACTATGATGGCTGACTGGGCGAACGACGATGCAAACCTGCTGAAATGGCGTGAAGAAACCGCAGAAACTGGCTTCGAAAAAGCATCAGCGTCTGACGTTGAAATCGACGAGCAGGAATACTTCGACCACGGCATCATGCTGGTTGCAATGATCAAGGCTGGTGTTGAGCTGGCGTTCGAATCTATGGTTGAAAGCGGTATCGTTGAAGAATCTGCTTACTACGAGTCTCTGCACGAAACGCCACTGATCGCGAACACGATTGCACGTCGTAAGCTGTACGAGATGAACGTGGTTATCTCTGACACAGCTGAATACGGTAACTACCTGTTCTCTCACGCTGCCGTACCTCTGCTGCGCGAGAAGTTCATGCCACACATCAGTACTGACGTGATTGGTAAAGGTCTCAACCTGAAGTCTAACTCGGTAGACAACGCTCGTCTGATTGAAGTGAACGAAGCTATCCGTAACCACCCAGTTGAGTGGGTTGGTGCTGAGCTGCGTGGCTACATGACCGACATGAAGCGTATCGTTGAAGCATCTAAGTAATACCTGCTTTAACTAGCACATAAGAAGCCCCGCCAGTGCGAACTGGCGGGGCTTTTTTGTTTACTTCACACAATCGGAATTGCGCTGTAAAAGGGCTATAATACGCGCTTTCTGAACAACAAGACCGGAAGCGGCATGAACCCAGATCTGAGCAAACTCCAGCCTTACCCATTTGAAAAACTGGCCAAACTGAAGGGCGAAGTCACGCCTCCTGCAGATCTGGAGCACATCGCTCTGTCGATTGGTGAACCTAAGCATCCAGCGCCGGAGTTTGTTCTCGACACTCTTCGCACTGAACTGCAACGCGTAGAGAACTACCCAACGACTAAGGGCCTGCCTGAGCTGAACTCAACGATTGCCAGTTGGCTGGAGCGCCGCTTTTCACTGGCAAACGTCGACCCTGTATCTCAGGTCATTCCAGTCAATGGTACCCGTGAGGCTATTTTTGCCTTCACTCAGGCTGTGGTGAACCGTTGTCAGTACCGTCCTTTGGTTGTTTCTCCTAACCCCTTCTACCAGATCTATGAGGGCGCAGCGTACCTGTCAGGTGCTGAGCCGCACTTCCTGCCGTGTCTCGAAGAGAATGGATTTAACCCAGATTACGATGCTGTGCCGGAGGAAATCTGGCACCGCTGTCAGATGCTGTTCGTCTGCACGCCCGGTAACCCGACAGGTTCAACGCTTAAGCTGGAAGACTTTAAAAAGTTAATTGATCTCGCTGATCAATACGATTTTGTTCTGGCCAGTGACGAGTGCTATTCAGAAATTTATGTCGATGGTGCAGATGCACCGATGGGTCTGCTGGAAGCCTGCGAACAGCTAGGCCGCAAAGACTTCAAACGCTGCGTCGTATTCCACTCGCTATCCAAGCGCTCTAACCTTCCCGGTCTGCGTTCAGGCTTCATCGCGGGTGACGCAGATCTGCTGAAACCCTTCCTGCTCTACCGGACCTATCACGGCTGCGCGATGCCGGTTCATACGCAACTGGCCAGTATTGTCGCCTGGAGCGATGAGCAGCACGTGATTAAGAATCGCCAGGAATACACACAGAAGTTCAGCTCTGTAGTCGATATTCTCAGCCCAGTTCTGGATGTTAAACAAACCGAGGCCAGCTTCTATTTATGGCCAAAAACTCCAATCAACGAAGAAACGTTTGCTCAACAACTGTTTGCCCAGCAGAACGTTACCGTATTGCCAGGCGCCTATCTGTCTCGCACCGTTGATGACATTAATCCGGGCAGCAACCGTATCCGCATGGCATTGGTTGCTCCGACCGCAGAGTGCACAGAAGCAGCACTGCGCATACGCTCATTCATTGAATCTCTATAAGGAACGCATATGTCTATCGAAAGCCCGTTTGGTAAGAGCATTACCAGCGAAGATATTGTCGATACTTTAAGCTTTTTCGATGACTGGGAAGAGCGCTACAAATACATTATCGATCTTGGTAAAGAATTACCGGGCATGAGTGACGATAAAAAAACGGACGACTTTCTATTGCGCGGTTGCCAGAGTCAGGTCTGGATCGACCATGCAAGCGATGATGGAAAGCTCGTATTTGAAGCCGATTCGGACGCCCATATCGTTCGCGGGCTATTAGGAATGGTGCTCGCAGCATATAACTACAAAACGCCTGCTGAGATTCTCGCATTCGACAGCGACGAATATTTTAAGCAGGTCGACCTGGTGAAACACCTTAGCCCAACCCGAGGCAATGGTTTACGCGCGATGGTACAGAAAATTAAAGATACGGCAGCAGCATCCTGAGCCACGAAAGGCTCAGGACTCAAACGTCGCCAATGGCTGAGGGCGTGACAATAAATATCCCTGTCCGAATCCGATAGAGAGCGTCTGCAGCTCAGCTAATTCAGCCTCTGTTTCGATCCCCTCGGCGACAACCTTATACCCTTGCACCTCGGCAAACCCTCTCAGCGCAGCGACCAGAGATTGCTTATCTCTGTCTTGATCAATATCGCGGATCAGGCTCATATCCAGCTTCAACATATCCGGGCTGAGCAAAAGAATGTGACGCATACTCGCATATCCTGCACCAGCATCGTCAATGGCCAGACGCATCCCCGCATCACGCAGAGGCTTTAAGCGCGTATTGAGAACATCATAGTCAGGAATTTCTTCATGCTCAGTGAGCTCCAGAACAATACGCCTGGCTTCTTCCGGCGTATAAATTCCAGAGATGTCGCACTGTAAGAGAAAAGCAGGCGTGACGTTAATTGAGACATAGGCATTCGCTGGTAGCCTTGCTAACGCTTCCTTAGATTTCTCAACGACTCTCAAACCAATCGCAGACGACAAGCCAAGACGGTCTGCATCGATAAATAACTGAGCAGGTGACAGATCCAGGTCGGTTGACAGCCTTGCCAGAAGTTCAAACCCCTGCACTGAGCGGTCTGTAAGCGCACAGATGGGCTGAGCATGCAGAAGCAACTCATCACGTTCAAGGATATCGAGAATAACCTCCTGACGCTGACGGTTTTCTTCACTGCCTTTTCGGGCGTCCTCAATCAAGGCTGCAATCACATCAGCGAAAACCCGCACCAGCATAAGACTGCGGTTGTTGAGTTTCGGTTTTACCTGACGACTGAAAATACAGAAGGTGCCAAACGTATGCCCATCAGAAAGCACCACAGGGACACTCACATGAGACTTTACCGGGATAGTTGTGAACTCAGGTACTAAATCTGTCTCGCCGCTGGATTCGGTATCCGGAACCAATTGCTTCAGGCGGCCATCAGCGATCATTTCACAGAAACTATCTTTTAGTGGGCCACAGCTGTCCTCAGACACCAGGTTGGCATCACTGGCGCAGTCGACGAAACGGAATACGCGCTGATCCTGACTGAACTCGGACAAAAAACCCACATCCATATCAAGCCGGTCCCGAACGGAACGTATCAGGCTGGAGATGGCTGTTTTGAGTGTTTCCGGGCTTTTGGGAGCAGGTTCATTGATCACCTCTGCGAGCTGTCTCGCGACATCCGGGCGCTTTTCCATTCAGTAATACCTTCAAACTTTTCACCATGGAACTATAGCACTCTGTCGGAATTAAACATGTCTCACAAGGCAACTCTTGGCGGCATTTTCCACTCAGGTCAAATATAAGGCATTAGTGTGAAATATTCTTGCAGAGACGAAGCGGATTGTGTGGAAAATGCAGATAAATATCGCAGTTACTGCACCAATACTCACCGGAAAGCTAACCAGAAAAGACAAAATACGCCATTTGAAAATATAATCTCAAATAGACGTACGGGTGCAAGCCCCAGGCAGAGAGCAACGGAACGAACGATCATACTGCCCAACCGATATTCCAGAGTGAAGGAGGTACTCCTCATCCCACTTATTCGAAATTCCGTCAGCTACTAACGTGCAACCCTGTGCCCTTGAAAAAATCAGCAACGCCTGCAACATGGCCTGCTGACCGCGGTCAGAAGCGATACCACAGGTGAGGCCAGCATCCAGCTTCACGAACTCAGGTTGCAGCTGCAATATATGTTGCATGGAGGCGAATCCGGCCCCGGCATTATCAATCGACAAGCGTATGCCAGATGTCCGTATAGGTTGAAGAATCCTCTTGAGATCATGATAACTCGAAACGCGATCGTGCTCTGATATCTCGAAAACGACACGCTTGCACATGTCTTTATTCAACCACTCCAGAAAATCGAACTCTGCCAGAAGCTGCGGCGTAATATTTATCGCTACGAAATGTTCATCAGGTGTTGTCGATAATGTTGAAATCACCCGCTCGATTAAATTAACACCGATTAAATTCGCCAGACCTAAGCGAATCACCTCATGCATTAGCAGCACAGGGCTTGCGATAGTCTCAGTCGCTTGAGTCAGTGTGGGCATCAATTCGACGCCCAACTGCTTGCCTGTGTTTAAATTAATCAACGCCGCAGGCGCATATTTCAACCTGCCCTCTGTCAGTAGTTCTGTTACTTCGATTTTCTTCTTCGCACAATAATGTGACTCGTACTGAGGCAGAGCACTCACCTCTTCGATCAATGCCGATGCCACACCCGCAAATACACGACACATAGCCAGACTTCGATGATTGAGCTCAGGGATGGCATAACGACTGAAGACACAAAAGGTCCCAAAAACAGTGCCATCAGAAAATACAATCGGAACGCTGATATGAGCCCCAACAGGCACCAGTTTCACAGCGGTGAGATCATTGGCACCGGCAACCGTTTGAGCATTTGCGATCAACTGCGAAGCCCGGCCATCGACAACGCGCTGGCACAGACTTTCACCCCGGTACTCTGATCCGCCAGACTGGACAATGTTGACCCCGGGCGCCGAGTCAACCAAGTAAAAAGTGCGCATATCACCATCAAAACGGGATATGAACCCAACCTCCATCCTCAGCTTCGTGCGGGCAGCATAAAGCAAGCCCAGCAAGGTTTGCTCTAGCGGCTTGTGCCCTGCCAGCACAGCGACAGGGTCGAAGGCCAAAGCCAGCTGGTCGAGAGCATCGGAATAATCAGACATACAAAAGGCCCGAAAGGAAAACCCCTACAGTATATGCCGGAATTCCGAAATGTGTTCCCGCGCTGCCTAAGACCTTTTACCAATACACGCTACAGCCAACGTCTCACCCGTTGCGAGTAATCAAGGTACTCCTGCCCGAAGAGCTTCTGCAGTACACGCTCTTCAGGGATGATCTGAAAGCGAGTGATGTATCCCACAAATAACACGGGGCCAACAAATGCCAGCGGGGTTTGTAGCCAAACAGCGAGTGCAGTCAGCAGAAGAGCCATCCCCAGATACATCGGATTACGGGTGAATCGATAAACCCCGCCTGTCACCAACGCTGATGCGTTTTCGATTTTTACTGGGTTGATTGTGGTCTTACTGCGGATAAACGAGAGAAGTCCACCGGAATCCAGAAACAGCCCCAACAATACAAGCAGCCCAGTGATAGCCTGCGCGGTGAATCCCCACCAATTGATTGCCACAGTCTGCGTACTGATTCCCCACATGAGTAACCCACAAAGCGCACCAACCACAGGTGGCGGTATTTTATGTTCTAACCAGCTCATATCATTCCTTCTCAGTTATATTTAGATAATGCAGGAATAACAGACAATAAAAAAGGCGCCGAAGCGCCTTTTTAACTACCAGCAAGATCGACAGATCAGCTGATTTTTGGATCAAGAGCACCGCTCTGGTACTTCTCGAACATATCGTCCAGCGAGATCGCTTTGATCTTAGAGGCGTTGCCCGCCGTACCGAACGCTTCATAACGAGCGATACAAATATCCTTCATCGCAGTGACAGACTCTTTGAAGTACTTACGCGGATCAAACTCAGCTGGGTTCGCTGCCAGGAAGCGACGAATCGCACCGGTAGATGCCAGACGCAAGTCAGTATCGATGTTTACTTTGCGCACGCCGTACTTGATGCCCTCAACGATCTGCTCAACCGGCACACCGTAAGTTTCAGGGATTTCACCACCGAACTCGTTGATGATTGCCAGCCACTCCTGAGGTACAGAAGACGAACCGTGCATTACCAAGTGAGTATCCGGGATACGCTTATGGATCTCTTTGATACGGTCGATGGCCAGAATGTCGTCTGTAGGCGGACGAGTAAACTTGTACGCACCGTGTGAGGTACCACAAGCAATCGCCAGGGCATCTACCTGAGTCTTGCGTACGAAGTCAGCCGCTTCTTCAGGGTCGGTCAGCATCTGATCGTGAGACAGCGTGCCTTCTGCACCAATACCGTCTTCTTCACCTGCCTGACCGGTTTCAAGAGAACCCAGACAACCCAGCTCACCTTCTACCGACACACCGCAGGCATGCGCCATCTCAACGGTGCGACGAGTCACATCAACGTTGTACTCGTAATCGGTCGGGGTTTTGCCGTCTTCGCCCAGAGAACCATCCATCATCACCGAGCTGAAGCCAAGCTGGATAGAACGCTGACATACCGCCGGAGACGTACCGTGATCCTGGTGCATGCACACCGGGATATGCGGAAATTCTTCGATGGCAGCCAGAATCAGGTGACGCAGAAACGGCGCACCTGCGTACTTACGAGCACCTGCAGAAGCCTGCACGATCACAGGAGAATCCGTTTTGTCTGCCGCTTCCATGATGGCGCGCATCTGTTCGAGGTTGTTTACGTTGAACGCTGGTACGCCGTAGCCGAACTCGGCTGCGTGGTCCAGCATCTGACGCATGCTGATCAATGCCATGTGAATACCTTCAATGGGTCTATAAAATGGGGACTAAAAAATATCCGGGTATTCTAGCGATTAAAGGGAGGGATAGAAACCTCAAGGGGAGAATGTCGGGCGGCAAGGTGGTCAATACAAAAAAACCCACCATGGCTGGAGTTTAAATGGAAACGACTTTATTGAGTTAAGCCTTTTGGCTAAAGCTTAATAAAAAGGCACTTGCGGTTGAGGCAGGTGATTCCTCGGTACGCCCATTGTCTCAAAATGGCGATTCTGCTGATCCACTGATTATTGGACCGCAGAATTTTCATCAATTGTGTGCTGTGCGCAAGCTGTAAGCAGGCACACAACACTCAACAAAAGCGCTTTCACTTCGCGCGCTCTTCCAGAATCGCAACCGCTGGCAGTACTTTGCCTTCTACGAACTCAAGGAATGCACCACCACCGGTAGAGATGTAAGACACCTGCTCAGCGATGTTGTACTTATCAACCGCTGCCAGTGTGTCACCGCCACCCGCGATAGAGAATGAATCAGACGCAGCAATCGCCAGAGACAGCGCTTTGGTGCCTTCGCCGAACTGGTCGAATTCGAACACCCCCACCGGGCCGTTCCAGATGATGGTTTTGGCTTCTTTCAGCTGCTCTGCCAGTGCTTTGGCTGAATCCGGGCCGATGTCGAAGATCATGTCGTCAGCTTCAACATCATCAGCAGACTTCAGAGTCGCTGCTGCCGTCTCGGAGAATTCCTTACCGCACACAACGTCGGTTGGTACTGGGATAGAAACTTTTTCCATCAGCTTTTTCGCGGCTGGAATCAGGTCTTCTTCGTACAGTGACTTACCTACTGGCTTGCCTGCTGCCGCTAAGAAAGTGTTAGCGATACCACCACCCACGATGATCTGGTCACAGATGTCAGACAGGCTTTCGAGTACTTCAAGCTTGGTCGACACTTTAGAACCACCCACGATGGCGACCAGCGGACGTGCTGGCTTATCAAGTGCTTTGCCGAGTGCGTCGAGCTCTGCCGCCAGCAGAGGACCTGCACAGGCAACCGGTGCGAACTTAGCCACACCGTGAGTCGATGCCTGAGCGCGGTGTGCGGTACCGAACGCGTCCATCACGAAGATGTCGCACAGTTCGGCGTAGGCTTTGGCCAGTTCGTCTTCGTCTTTCTTTTCGCCCTTGTTAAAGCGCACGTTGTCGAGCAGCGCCAGTTCACCGTCGGCCAGCTCAACACCCGCACGGAAGTCTTTAACCACATTTACATCACGACCCAGCAGGCCAGCGAGGTGGTCAGCCACGGGCTGCATGGAGAACTCTTCGGCGTATTCGCCTTCGGTCGGGCGGCCCAGGTGAGACATCACGATGACTTTGGCACCGGCTTCCAGCGCGTGCTGAATGGTTGGCAGTGACGCGCGGATACGCACATCAGAAGTCACCTTGCCGTCTTTTACCGGCACGTTCAGGTCTTCGCGGATCAGAACCCGTTTTCCTTTCAGGTCCAGGTCGGTCATTTTCAAAACAGTCATAGTCATGTCCCAGATAATCACATCATTGTTAGCTTTGAGTCGGCGAGCTCGAAGTAAGTCTGATACGCGGTGAATACATCCCTGTACGCTCGGCTGCCACGTCCATGCGACAGACGATCAGCCTTACTCCGACCAAGCCGTCTCTAAACCGACACCGCATCATCCGCAAAGGGACAACAGGTATCGTTGAATAGGTTAGAAATCGCGCGGGAGTATACCAGTATGAACAGACCGTTTCATCGGCGCAGACATGACAAGTGACTGACAGTCGTAAAGGCGTAAGCCGGGTATACTTATCGGCTTTGTATACTGATGCGATGCATCTTCAACCAATGGGAATCTCTATGCTGAGCTGGCTCTGGCAATTCGTGCGCCCTTATAAACTTCGCTTGAGTATTGCCATCGTTGCGCTGGTGACTACCGCTGCGCTGACTCTGAGTCTCGGTCAGGGTGTGCGCCTGATGATTGACCAGGGCTTTGCCGCCAGCTCAGTAGAAGGCTTAAAGGATGCCGTGATCTTTTTTGCGGTTCTCGTGGTTGCTGTATCCGTGGGCGCTTACTTCCGCTTTTATATGGTGTCCTGGCTCGGCGAGCGCGTTGTTGCCGATATCCGTAAAAAACTCTATCAGCATCTGGTCACGCTGCCGCCGTCGTTTTTTGAGGACAATCTGTCTGGCGAGATTCAGAGCCGCATCACCACCGACACTGCCCTGCTACAAACCGTGATTGGCTCTTCGTTTTCCTTTGCGCTGCGTAACGCCCTGACCTTTATGGGTGGCATTACGCTGATGTTTATTACCAACCTCAAGCTCAGTCTGATTGTGTTGGTAGCCGTGCCTTTGGTGGTTTTTCCGATGGTGTTTTTTGGCCGCAAAGTGAAAAAGCTGTCACGCCAGAGTCAGGATAAAATTGCCAGTGTCGGCGCATGGGCAGGCGAGAGCCTGCAACATATCAAGGTCGTGCAGGCTTTTACCCGCGAAGACAGTGTGAATAAACAGTTTGGTGAGGCCGCTGAATCTGCATTTGATGTCGCCCTGCTGCGCATCAAACAGCGTGCTTTGATGATCGCACTGGTGATGATGCTGGTGATGGGTTCCGTTGCTGGGATGCTGTATATCGGAGGCCACGATGTCATTACCGGCAGCTTGAGCGGCGGTGATCTGGCCGCGTTTGTTTTTTACGCCATTATGGTTGGTGGCTCGCTCGCCGCTGTGACCGAAGTCTACGGTGAAGTGCAGCGCGCCGCCGGTGCGGCCGAACGTATTCGTGAACTGATGGGAGCCCAAGCCGATATACAATCGCCCCTCCATGTCTCAGCTCCGGCTCACACCACAGAGAGCGCGCAGATTGCTCTCAGGAACGTGAGCTACCACTACCCATCCCGCCCCGACCGAGAAGCGCTCACGCAACTTAATCTTGAAGTAAACGCCGGTGAACGCATTGCACTGGTCGGCCCATCAGGGGCCGGAAAATCCACCCTGTTCGATATGCTGCTGCGCTTCCGTGATCCGCAAGTCGGCGAGATTCTGATTGATGGCCAACCACTGAAGCAATGGCAACTTCAGGACCTGCGTAGTCAATTCGCGCTGGTACCGCAGCAACCCGTGCTGTTCAGCACCAACGTACTTGAGAACCTGCGCTATGGTCGCCCGGACGCCAGCGAAGGCGAGATCATCGCCGCCGCTAAAGCCGCTCACGCCGATGAGTTTATTCAGCAGCTGCCTGAGAGATACGAATCGTATCTGGGAGAAGGAGGCGTCAAACTCTCTGGTGGTCAGAAGCAACGCTTAGCCATCGCCCGCGCCATTCTGCATAATCCAAAGATTCTTCTATTGGATGAAGCAACAAGCGCGCTTGATGCTCAAAGCGAATACCTTGTGCAACAAGCGTTAGATAAACTGATGCAGAACCGCACCAGCTTCGTGATTGCGCATCGACTGTCGACCATCAAACACGTCGACCGTATCATCGTGATGGACCAGGGAAGCATTGTGGCAACCGGCAGTCATGAAGAGCTGCTGGTGAGTTCTCCGCTGTACAAGCGGTTGGCTGAGTTGCAGTTCAGTGATCGGAGTTAATCGTTTCTACGAACGTAACCCGCTTGCATATCAAGATCGGCAAGACCACTTGCATCATCAAAACCCCGAACCACGCCGTAGACAAAAAACATGACCTCCTCGCCATTGATGGTTCCGATCGTGGGTTCACCAATGGCGATAATACTCCCGACCTCCTGCTCTGAGCTTGCTGCCAATACCTTGATGGGCGCATTCCAGAGTGCTGTATTGCCGAAGTCGGTCTGCGTGTGCGTGCCGCTGTATTTCGACATCCATACCGCCGGCAATCCGGTATCGTCTGAGCGGGTAAAATACAATTCAGAACCATTAAAAAATGGCTGAATTTCCTGGGAGGGATCAGGAAGGTTCACAGGCTCAGGCAGCACGATTTTCTGCCAGCTTGATGACGGATAGCCGTCAGTCAGATTTACATACACCGAAAGTTCACCATGATCGCTGCCAGGGCCTTTCGCGTCGTATTCGTCATCGGTCCAGATACTGCTTACCGTGGATGATTCGCGATATAAATGCGGATTCCCCTGGGTACCAGCCAGCCCTTCGATACCCGTCGATGAGAACCCAACTTGTGTCAGTGTAAAGCTACTATCGCGCTGCGGAGGCGTACCCGGCGTTCCGGAGTAATTGAAATTTCCAAGGTTTATCGGCTCGCCCAGTGTACTTTTGAGTGTATAAATATCGAGCAGGCTTTCGGCATCGGCGTTACCGTCCCCATCAAAATCTACGTTCTTGCCATCATCCGGCGCGTTAAACGACAACGCCAGCAAGTACTCTTCTGAGCTGCCATAATCAGGCAAAACGCTTAAGCCAAATGGACTGTTGATACCGTCGCTTTCGTCATCAAATGCGATCATAAATGGCTCACGATAGCTGCCGTCGAGCTGGCGTTTAAAACCGTAAAATACATTCGACACGCTGAACAGGTTCAGTGTGTCATCGCCCATTCCCCAAGAGACAGAATTATGTCGCCATGTGCCATCTTCGTTAATTCGCATGGTGTAAAAATCCGGGCGTTCTGGCGCACTGACCGGCCCAATGGTGTTATCTATCCAGGGGTGTGTGCAACGTTCAGGAGACAGGCGATCTCCGCCGCAACCGCCTTGTGCCCGTGGAAAATTAAACAGTATTAATCCACTGAAATACGCCGGTGAGTACTGTACAAACATGTATTCACCATCGGGCGAAATAGCAATGCCATCCTCATAGCCATCAGTGTTTACCTGACCTTCCACCATCATAGGCTGGCCCCAGTCGTCGTGGATATTACCCAGCACCAGAGGGTGTAATGTGTTGCTGATACCCAGTACAGAATTTTCAGTTACCGTAATTTCGAACTCACCGGTTCTGGTGGGTGTCAGGGTGGCTTCGTAGATACCACTTTCACTTTCTGAAAAAGAGGTCGAAGAAATTGCATCGGGAAGAGTGAGTACTAGTGAATCCGCCAGTTCAGTCGCAGGCATCTGACCGCGAAGTAATTCCACCGTTACTTTTATCTGATCGAGTCCGGAGGGCTGCTCAATCCGGGTCAGAGAGACGGACATTGAGGGCTCATCTATGCGAACCCGGATATCATCATCCGTAGCGCCTTCTTTCGACCTGTCACTACACCCGGAGATCAGAAAGCTCGAAAATAAGGAAAAAGACAGGGCAAAAAACAAAGCCAATACGGAAAACGACAGTCCGGACCGCTCCATACATCACCCTCCGATTAGTGCTCGACGATTATTGCCTGCCAGATACATCCACCATCTCACTGGCCGTATCCAGCATACGGTTGGCAAAACCCCATTCGTTATCAAACCAGACCAGTAGCTTAAGCAGACGCCCACCACTGACCCGGGTCTGAGTGGCATCGACAATGGCCGAACGCGGGTCATGATTAAAGTCGATAGACGCGTGAGCTTCCCGCGTCAGGCCTAAAATGCCATCAAACGCCTGACCAGCCCCTGTCGCCAATAGCTGATTTACTGCGTCGGTATAGGTCGCTTTATTCAATTGCAGCGTGATATCCAACGCCGAGACATTGATGGTCGGAACACGCACATGCAGGCTTTCAATTTTACCGGCCAGCTGTGGCATCAGGCGCTCAATACCGGCTGGCAAGCCGGTATCCACCGGAATAATGCTCTGCACGGATGATCGGGTGCGGCGCAGATCGGAGTGGTAGGCGTCGATCACAGGCTGATCATTCATCGCTGAGTGAATCGTGGTCGTGACACCTGCTTCAATCCCGTAGGCCTGGTCAATCAGGGTAAGCACTGGAATCAGTGCATTCGTAGAACATGAGCCATTAGAAACAATGCGCTGATCTGTCGCTAGTGAATTATGGTTATGACCATAAATGATGGTGTTATCGACCGCGCTGTCTGCCGGGTTCGAAATCAGTACTTTTTTCGCACCGCGGCTGAGATGCAGTTCGGCATCTTCGCGTGAGCGGATCTGGCCGCTGCATTCGAGCACCAGATCGACATCCAGCGCCGCCCAGTCTAGCTCCGCCGGATCACCCGTATGACACACCCGAATCCGGTCACCATTGACCATGAGATGCTGTTCATCGGCGATGCTTACGGTGCCGTTGAAACGACCGTGAGTGCTGTCGTAGCGCAACATGTAACTGACAGACTCAATATCTGCCAGCTCATTGATGGCGACTACTTCCATATCCTGCCGGTAGCCATTTTCATACAGTGCACGCAGCACGCAGCGGCCAATACGTCCGAAACCGTTGATGGCGATACGAGTGGTCATGAATGGGGTTGCCTCAATTGTCTGCGCTCCATATAAGCTGGATACTATGCGCACTATTGTCGCGGAATTGCTGCCCACAGGCAAAATACACTTAACGGAAGCCCACTAATGCATCATCCCGCCTGTCCTTTATGTCATGAAACAGAGCATATTACTGCTCTGGATAGCGCCATGCCGCGTCATTATCTCACGTGCGGGCGGTGTTATCTGGCGTATATGCATCCAGACGACTACCTGAGCGCAGATGAAGAGAAAGCATACTATGCAACCCACGAGAACAGCATTGAAGACGCTGGTTACGTCGGGTTTCTGAATATTCTGCTGGAACCGTTACTAGATCTCATGGAGCAGAAAGAAGAGACAAGAGCGCTGGACTATGGCTGTGGCCCCGGCCCTACCCTGTCTGTGTTGTTTGAGCAGAATGACATTCAGTGTGACAACTATGACCCGTTTTTCTTTCCTGAGGCATTATCCCCGCCGTATGATGTCATCACGGCTACGGAATGTTTTGAGCATTTTCATCACCCGGAAAATGAGCTTAAAAAATTAGTATCAATGTTAAAGCCGGGAGGCCTTCTGGCTTTAATGACAAGCCGCTGGAGCAACGACGAAAAATTCATGCATTGGCATTACAATCGTGATCCGACTCACGTTATCTTTATGCATGATAAAACGGTTCTTTTTATCGAAGAATATTTTGGATTACACAGTATTTTTCGAGATGAAAAACGCGTCGTTATTTTCAGAAAAAAGAAATAAATAGAAAAAAGAAAATTAATAAAACCTGAAAAACAGAAATTAACGCGACGCAAATTCTCTAGGTGTCATTCCGTACTGCTGATGAAAGCGTCGGGAAAAATGACTTGGATTAGAAAATCCCAATTCATAACAAGTACTGGTAATACTCTTGCCGCTACGAATTAATTTACAGGCCTGCTCCAGTCGGCGCTGCTGTTGATACTGTGCAGGGCTGCATCCGAGGCTATTTTTAAATTGCTGAAAAAGCTTAGTCCGCGACATACAGGCAATGCGAGCGAGCCGGTCAATATCCACGGACTGAGCGAGATTTTCCTCAATATGAGCGACCGCATTCGTCAGGCCGGATTGAGTCGGATTCTGCTGCACACAACGCAATAAAAAATCACGCCCCTGTTGGCGCAACATACGCGCCACCAGCTCATTCACGCCGAAATTCAACACCAGATCACAGTCATCTTCTTTCTGCACATGACTGGCAACGATCCGTTCGAGTAGCTGCTGGGTGGCATCGGTATGCGCCAGATGCCACTGGCGGGTTTCGACTTCCCAGTCTCCCAGGTCTTTCGGGCGTTCGCTGACGGTGTTCAACTGGTCGCAGACTTTCATCAGAGTCTCGCGCGGTATTTCCAGCGTCATACAGGTGGTGGGCGTCTCCATCGTTGCTTCAGGGAAATCGATTTCAACGTACTCACCGGGGGCAACCACAAAGGATTCATGAGGGAGAAATTCTGTCGAAAAGCCGTCCATACCATGCATGACCTTGCGCCCCGTCATCATGCCGCAGTACAGGAGCTCGCCAGCATCCAGACGAATACGCTCCGCCTGTTCATAGGTGTCATACACAGATAACTCCGCCAGCTGGCTGGCGTATACCGTACGGTTTTCAATCAGCTGGTTCGGCTCTACGTTCGCACGGTGAGCACCAGCAATGGCAGACAGTGTTCTTGTTCTGGATTGTGTGGCCATCAATTTTGCCTCTGCTTTACGTATGCATCCGGCTATGTGTAATTGCGGGCCAGTTACACATCCTGACACCAGCGGGACTCAGAGAACATTCTTGCGGACTCTCGTGCAAGTCATCACACCAATAGACCACATACTCTGGAGTCACACAACCGAAAACACCGGCATATCAGACCCTCTACGACTTTAGTCGCAAGCAGATATAGCCGGGAAGAATAACAACGGAGATAACACGATGATTTATGCCAACCCAGGACAGCCAGGCGCTGTCGTTTCTTATAAAGAGCAATACGGTAACTACATAAATGGTGAGTTTGTTGCGCCAGTTAATGGTAACTACATGGATAACGTCAGCCCGGTAAACGGCGAAGTTTTCTGTCGCGTTGCCCGCTCTGACGCTGACGATATCAACAAAGCACTCGATGCCGCGCACGCTGCAGCGGCTGCTTGGGGTAAAACCTCAGTTCAGGAACGCTCAAACATCCTGCTGAAAATTGCCGACCGAATGGAAGCTAACCTCGAAATGCTGGCAGTTGCCGAGACCTGGGACAACGGTAAAGCCGTACGCGAAACCCTCGCGGCCGACATTCCTCTGGCCATCGATCACTTCCGTTACTTCGCCGGTTGCCTGCGCTCACAGGAAGGCAGCATGGCTGAACTGGATGAAACGACGGTTTCGTATCACGTTCATGAACCTCTCGGCGTCGTCGGCCAGATCATCCCGTGGAACTTTCCGCTATTGATGGCCGCGTGGAAACTGGGCCCAGCGCTGGCTGCCGGTAACTGCGTGGTTCTCAAACCTGCTGAACAAACCCCCGCGTCCATTCTTGTCCTGATGGAACTGGTCGGCGACCTGCTGCCACCGGGTGTTCTCAATATTGTTAATGGTGTGGGTGAAGAAGCCGGTCAGGCACTCGCCACCAGTGATCGCATCGCTAAGCTCGCCTTTACTGGCTCCACTCCGGTTGGCCAGCACATCCTGCGCTGCGCCGCAGAAACTCTGATTCCAAGCACTGTTGAGCTGGGTGGCAAATCTCCGAACGTCTATTTCGAAGACGTGATGCAAATGGAAGACGACTACCTGAGCAAAGCCGTTGAAGGTACGGTTCTCGCCTTCTTCAACCAGGGTGAAGTCTGCACCTGTCCTTCTCGTGCGCTGGTTCAGGAAAGTATCTACGACGAATTCATGGCAAAAGTCATTGAACGCGCTCAGACCATCAAACGTGGCAACCCGCTGGATACCGATGTTCAGGTCGGTGCTCAGGTATCGAAAGAACAGTACGACCGCATTATGAAGTACATCGAAATCGGCAAGCAGGAAGGTGCTGAGGTACTGACTGGCGGTGCCGCAGCCACGCTGGAAGGTGATCTTCAGACGGGCTTCTATATTCAGCCGACCGTTTTCAAAGGTCACAACAAAATGCGCGTTTTCCAGGAAGAAATCTTTGGCCCGGTGATCAGCGTAACCACCTTCAAAGACGAAGCTGAAGCGCTGGAAATTGCCAACGATACTGAGTTTGGTCTCGGCGCTGGCGTCTGGACCCGCGACATGAACCGCGCCTATCGCATGGGTCGTGGCATTCAGGCAGGCCGAGTCTGGACCAACTGTTATCACGCTTACCCAGCACACGCTGCGTTTGGTGGTTACAAGAAATCGGGTATCGGTCGTGAAACCCATAAAGTCGCGCTGGAGCATTATCAGCAAACCAAGAACCTGTTGGTCAGCTATGCCACCAGCCCACTGGGTTTCTTCTAAACAAGGTTCGCTCACCCCTCCTCTGGTATGAAATGCACTGCATTTCTCCTCCTGGGCTGATGTCGGTTTGTTGGGAGACCCGGCATCATTAAGGCCCTTTTTAAGCACCCGTTCGCGGGTGCTCTTTTTATTGCCTTCAGAACAATCTGTCCCGATTTCTTTATTGATTGCACCACCCTGATCACGTAGTGTTCTACAGACTTTCATTACGCGTTTCCGGGGATAATTATGGAACTTCTGATTCTCGGCCTTGTGCTATTTGTCGGTGGTCACTCAGTCAACCTGTTTGCCAACCAATGGCGCAATTCCATGGTCGAAAAAGTTGGCCTCTTACCCTGGAAAGGCCTGTACTCTCTCTTCGCCATCGTCGGCCTGGTGTGCCTCGTCTATGGATACGGCGACGCCCGTGCCGAGGGCGTTTACCTCTGGAATCCGCCCGTCTGGACCCGCCATATTGCGGCATTGCTGACGTTGCCCGCGTTTGTTCTGCTGTTTGCCAGCCAGATACCAGGCAACCGTCTTCAGGTAGCAACAGGCCACCCAATGTATCTGGGTATCAAGCTCTGGGCATTCGCCCACATCATCGCCAACGGCGGCCTGCACGATCTCCTGCTGTTCGGTACCTTCCTGATCTGGGGTATCGTCGGCTTTGCTGTATCACGTCGTCGGGATAAGGCTGCCGGCACCGTGCGCGAGCACAAAGGGCTGATGCGCGATGGCATAACCCTCGTTGTCTCTCTTGGGGCCTGGGCCGGCTTCGCTTTCTGGGCACACGCGGTACTCATTGGCGTCCCGCCATTCGGCACCTGATTCCTGGCTCTGTAAACCAGAGGCTTGAGGTATACATAAACCGCAATCAATAATACCCTATCGCTATACTCGGTTATTATTGGTTGCATCGCTATGCCCGTCGTCTTCCCGTTCGAAAACATCTACGCACAACTCCCTGAGCAATGTTTCGAACGCGTTATGCCCACACCGGTAAAAACTCCGACGCTGATTCGTTTCAATGCGCCCTTAGCAACCGAATTAAATATCGAATTCAGCGATGTCGATAGTGAAGAACTCGCTCAGGTCTTTTCCGGCAATCTCGTGCCACACAATGCCGACCCACTGGCGATGGCGTATTCCGGGCATCAGTTTGGCAACCTGAATCCGCAGCTCGGGGATGGACGAGCCATCCTGCTGGGTGATCTCTACGACAGCGACGCAAAGCTGAAAGATATTCAACTAAAAGGATCTGGACGCACTCCATTTTCACGCGGCGGAGACGGCCGCAGCCCGCTGGGGCCTGCCCTGCGTGAATATATTCTGTGTGAGGCAATGCATGCCTTAGGCGTTCCGACCACTCGGGCACTCGCAGTGGTCAGTTCGGGGGAGCATGTGATTCGCCAGCAACGCGAACCCGGTGCGGTGTTTACCCGTGTGGCCTCCAGTCATATCCGTGTCGGGACGTTTCAATATTTTGCGATGCGCAGAGATCATGTCGCCCTGAAAGCACTGGCAGATCATGTAATTGACCGACATTTTTCCAAGCTTAAAAATAGTCCCGAAAGCGAGAATATTTATTTATCACTGTTTAAAAATATCGTTAAAAAACAAGCCGAATTAATTTCATCATGGATGAACCTTGGATTTATTCATGGCGTGATGAACACCGATAATATGACCGTCAGCGGCGAGACCATTGATTACGGCCCCTGTGCATTTATTGATGCTTTTAATCGTAAAAAAGTCTTTAGCTCGATCGATCAACAAGGGCGATACGCATACATCAACCAACCTGCGATTGGCCAGTGGAACCTGACCCGCCTGGCGGAAGCTATGCTGCCTTTGCTTATGAATGACACAGACAGCGAAGAATCTGAGAAACAGGCGATTGATGACGCCACTCAGATTCTCAATGACTATGTTCAGATGCATCAAGATGCCTGGGAATCGGGCATGGCGAAGAAGCTTGGCTTCAGCTCAGTCGAGACTGGCGACCGGGAGTTTTTCGAGTCACTGCTCGACCTTCTTGATGAAAGTTATCTCGACTTTACTTTGTTTTTCCGACGACTGAGTGACTGTACAGACTCGGATATTGATACCGGCGCTCTGTTTACCCTATTTGATTCGCCTGATGCCCGATCAACGGATGACATAAAAGAGCGCCTGTCAGAGTGGATCATTAAATGGCAGGCACGACTGAGCGAACGCGAAGAACTGAAAGTGGTTGAAGAGCGGATGAAACAGAACAATCCTGCCATCATCCCACGCAACCATCAGGTGCAGGCGGTGATCTCGGCGGCGGAAGAAGGGGACTACGCTCCATTTGATGCTTTACTCGGCGCGCTGAAGTCACCCTACGAGCAACATGCCGAATACGCTGCGTATGAAGCGCCTCCACTGCCAGCAGAGCAGGTGTTCAGGACCTTCTGCGGCACCTGATCAACAGGCCATATGGCTTGGTTCCATGACCGCTTGCAACCCATTGTTCCAGAATCGCGGTTTTTTACCCATGCTGTCCGCTGCTAATCTGAACAGAATATGATGACCAAGAGAGGCTCCGATGGGACTGCTGGTAAAAGGTGAGTGGCACGACAAATGGTACGACACCGATAAATCAGACGGTGCGTTCGAACGCGAAGACGCGCAACTACGAAGCTGGGTAACGGCAGACGGCAGTGCTGGTCCTTCCGGGAATGCCGGTTTCAAGGCCGAGTCGGGCCGCTATCACCTGTATGTCTCTCTCGCCTGCCCCTGGGCACATCGCACCCTTATATTTCGTCAGCTGAAAGGACTTGCTGGCCATATTGGTGTGTCTGTCGTATCTCCCGATATGCTGGACCACGGCTGGACCTTTGATACCGAGGCAGGCAGCTCTGGCGATCCGCTTTATCACAGCGACTTTATGCATCAGATTTATACCCGCAATAAATCGGATTACACGGGACGGGTGACTGTCCCTGTGCTCTGGGATAAACAGCAGGAATGTATCGTCAGCAACGAATCTGCCGAGATCATCCGTATGCTGAACAGCGCCTTTAACGATATTACCGGTGATCAGCAGGATTTTTGCCCTGAGCATCTGAAACCTCAGATCGATGAGGTGAATGAGCGGGTTTATCACACGATCAATAATGGCGTGTACAAAGCCGGCTTCGCTACGAAAGCAGAGAAGTATGAAGCTGCCTTCAGCGAATTATTTGACTCACTGGACTGGCTAGAGGAACGACTAACGCAGCAGCGTTATCTGGTCAGAGATGGAGACCAAAGTGTGCTGACAGAGGCTGACTGGCGTCTGTTCACAACCCTGATCCGGTTCGACGCCGTGTACTTCGGTCACTTCAAATGTAATCTGCGCCGCATCGAAGATTATCCGGCGATCAGTGGCTACGTGCGCGACCTGTATCAGCATCCGGGCGTTGCCGACACCGTCGACTTCTCCCACATCAAGCGTCATTACTATTACAGCCACGACATGATCAACCCAACGCGCATCGTGCCGGTTGGCCCTGCACTCGACTTTAACCGAGCGCATGGCAGGGGGTCGCTTAAGTAATCGTCATCAAAGACGACAATTGAAATAATCCCGACATTCGGATTGTGCTAGCGTAGTCGACCTTCAAACATTTTTGCCTGCTGCCCATGCAGGCATCGCAGGGACACACTATGAGCACAATCCACTTTATCGGTGGCGAAAAAGGCGGTGTCGGTAAATCCGTATTCTCCCGCCTGCTGTCGCAGTACTTTCTTGATAACAACATGCACTACGCAGGGTTCGACGCGGATCAGTCCCACGACACCCTGACCCGCTTTTATCCTGAGTTCACCCAACCAGTAAATCTGGATAAGTTCGAGAGCGCGGACCGTATTGTTGAAACCGCCCTGGAGAACGACGTTAACGTTGTTGTAGACCTACCGGCTCAGAGTGAACGTTTCCTTAAGCGCTGGATGGATGACAACGACGTCAGCGCCTTATGTGAAGAAACCGGCGTGAAGTGCTATTTCTGGTACGTCGTCGACGATGGTATGGATTCAGCGCGACTGGCTGCTGCTTTTCTCGATCGCTATCAGGATGAACTCCCATGTGTCATGGTTCACAACTATGGCCGTGGTGGCGATTTCAGTAGCCTTGAGAAGACAATCGCTGATGCAGGGATTACCCCAAAAGCATCCATTGCCATCAATGAGCTACACGACGGCACCATGCGTAAAATCGACAAACTGTCGCTGAATTTCTGGGCCGCCGGGAATCTTACCGAACGCGCAGAGGGTACACTGTCATTGATGGAGCGTCAGCGCACCCGCGTCTGGTGTAAAAAGTCTTACGCTGAGATTGAGAAGGGACTTCAGGCACATACATCGAGTCTTGCCCCACAAATCATCTGATTCTGAGGCAGCGGAAGGTCATTTAGTCTTATCTTCTGCTGCCTCCTTTCCTTCTGATGTGGCATCCCGCTTGCCCGAACCTGCTTTGTCTTTCTGACGCTCGTCTTCCTCAACCTGATCCGCCACACGATTAATAATCTGAGGAACGAACCGCTCCGAGAACCCTGCAACAAACGACCAGAACAAGAGCTTGGCCATATCCTGACCTGTTGCTGGATAGGTCTCGGTCAGAAAAGAGACAACATAGGCATTATCAGGATTCTCATGCGGTTCAGGAATATAGAACCAGGGGAACATATGTCCTGAAATAATCCCGGAAAGAAAGAGGCTATAGAGCACGAGGGCAAAAAGGCCGCCAAAGATAGGTATCAGAAGAATCTGGAACCAGGAACGGGTAAGCAACCGCAGCTCCTGATCGGTGACCGTTTTTACTCGCTGCTGAATACTGACAAACCCGCCCAGAATACCGCAGACAAACACAGCCCAACTGACCATCAAGCGGCCTTCGTGTAAGAAGGTTGCGGAGAATAACGCGGTAAAAATGCAGATCGAAACGGCTGTCATAATGATCAGCCGCTTCGTAAGAATATACACACCTGTAACACGATCCATATGCTGTCTCTCATCCTGAGTGCATTTTATGACTGACTATACCTGTTTATAGCCAGCCTGCAATTTACCGCTTTTTCACGAGTTCAGAGTACCGCTGCCAGAACCACAAAGACCAGAATACCGGCTGCCGTCAGACCGATGGTTGGTTTCTTCAGCAGAGGAGACTTCAGACCAATGATCAACCCCGAAATCAGAATCAGGATCAGGCCAAGCGCGGTCACTTGCTCGAGAATACGGAACAGACCCGGTCCGTGACCTTTGTGTAGTTCCATCAGAGAGGCAACAAGGTCTGGCGATACCGGCGTGATCTTCATGCCCTGGGGCGTTGGTTCGAGCTCGTAATAATCGCGACTCGTAGGCCGAGTCTGCAACAGACGTCCACGGTCTTTAACGTATTCGAAATCAGAGTTCAGCCTTGCCTGTTCCAGAATACTCTGGACCTGTGACTCTTTATTCGCATCTGCATCAATGGTCACAGAGGGTAAAAATATGCTTTCACCCTTTTCCACACTCCCCTTGACGCCCGTCAGGTAGAGGCCACCAGAGACTGCAAATAACAGCATGATCGGTGCAAAGAAAGCAGCGAGGTAAAGGTGAATGGTCATGAGCGTTTTGCGTGACATATTTCTAAGCCTGTTTTTAAAAGAGGAAAGTCATCCTGGATGTGTTCAGAGTGACTATACCGTTGAACAATTCGGGCGTCAGTAGAGAGTCGCTTTTATCCTGAGTCAGATCAGTTTCTGACTCAGAATGTTAACTCCGTCGGCTTTGCCCATGGCATAGGCCTCGTCCAGAATCTGCATATCCGTAGTGAATTGTCCGGCGGAAAAGGCTTCTGGTGGACACAACTCAATGACCTGGCAGTCATCAGGTGGGTTGCGAATAAAATTGAGCGCTTCGTTGTATTCAATATGACGTCGCTGCAAACGACGTGCTACCGCCGGGTACTGCCGCAGGATATAAGGGAACAGATGCCGGAAACGGTAAGCCTGCTTACGGTAAGAAGCCGGATTAGAACGTATCACCATAATTTTACGTGCACCGCGACGATACGCCTCTTTTACGGGTAACGAATCAGCAACACCGCCGTCCAGCCAGGTCCGCCCTCGGAAAGCAACAGCCCCCTTAAACGCGAGAGGCATCGCAGCAGAGCATTTGATTGCCTGAAATAACTCATCACGCTCAGGCGCTATATACTCGGCCTCTCCTGTTTCAGCGTCGGTTACAACGGCCAGAAAGCGCCCTTTATGCTTATCGATTTCATCCAGACCGATATCCAGCTCGCGCTCGGTAATATCCCAGAGCCATTCTATGTCAATCAGGTGCCCTCCTCGCAGGAAGCGTCTCAGGCTTTTAAATTCGGGCCGACGGCAGTAGTCCGTGATTACTTTGTAATTACGACCATATTGCTTACCGATATAGGCCGCAGTATTTGATGCCCCTGCTGACACACCAAAGTACCAGTCGAACGGGTAATAATCGGCTCTTATAAACTCATCCAGAACGCCTGCACTATAAATACCCCGCATGGCGCCACCTTCGACGATCAGGGCAGATTCCACCTTCGTATTGTCAGTCATCGGAATAACCATGCCCGTAGTTATGAGATGAAGAAAAGGTGCAGGTCATAGCATCAAGGTCGTCCTCACCGACAAGACCAAGGTTCAGAAACTGCTCTTTCTCGAGCATGGCAAATTCGGATGATGAGGTAGCGAGTAGTTCTCCCTGGTCATCGTGAAGCTCACCGACCAGCAGATATTTCCGGCGATTTTTCTGCTCTTTGATCCATCCCGTCGCGACCACGGTCTGGTCAACAAACACTGGTTTCCGGAAAGTCACACTAAGATCGCGGGTCAGTGGATATTTATTCGTAAAATACATACTGGCCCACCCCATGACCTCATCCAGAATGGTTGATGTAACACCGCCATGCGCCAGTTTTGCCCACCCACGAAGATGCTCCGGAATCGTCACCGTGGTTCTGACCTTTTCGCCGTCCGTTTCGAAATTCATATTCAGACCGTGAGGGTTTTCTGTACCACAGCCAAAACAGCGGTGATCCGCTTTACTGATAGGTTGCCAGGGCATGATGCGCTCTCTTACCAGGGAATAATAATCACGCAGCATTATGCAAAGTCAGGCGAGGTTTGTCCCGGTCTGGCCGTAATAGGCCAGCCGTTTATGTGCATCAGTGTGTTCCAGATCTCACACACTGACACTCGACGAGGTTTACTGCAGATTAATGCGCGGCACCCGCTGCGTCAGGCGACAGTACAATTCATAACTGATAGTACCCGCAAGGCGCGCGACTTCATCAATATCGACCAGCTCGCCCCAGAGCTCGACTGGCGAGCCGATACGAGCCTCCGGTACATCTGTAATATCGACAGTAATCATATCCATGGATACCCGACCAACCAGCTGGCAAAGTTTACCTGCGACGTTCACGGGCGTGCCAGTCGGCGCATGACGCGGATAGCCGTCACCATAGCCAATCGCAACGACGCCAATACGGCTATTGCGGGGGGCTGTCCAGGTACAACCATAGCCAACGGTGTCCCCGGCTTTCACGTCGTGCACACTGATCAAGGCGGACTGTAAGGTCATAACCGGCTTCAGGCCGGCATCCCGGGCGGTAATATCTTCACAGGGTGAACTGCCATAGAGCATGATACCGGGGCGCATTACCTTTTCTCCTGTAACGCCACCGCGAATAACGGATGCACTGTTGCTGAGGCTCAGAGAGACAGGCCAGGCATGATCTGTCATGCGTCGTTTCTGCTCTTCGTAGAATGAGGTATCGGCTTCATCTGACGTCGCAAAGTGGCTCATAACATGCCGGAGAATCAGGCCGCGATCATTACGGATCCGGGCGATCATCTCTGGCGCATCCTCCAGCTTCACGCCCAGGCGGTTCATTCCACTACTGACCTTAAGCCAAACCGCCACTTCGTCCGACAGCTCAGCTGCGGCGCGATCTTTCAGTTGTTGAGGGTGATGTACCGCAAGCTGAATGTGATGCTCTGACGCCTGCTCCCACTCTTCGGCATCGTAAGCGCCTTCGAGAACAAGAATTGGCTGTCGAATGCCCGTGCTCCGTAATTTCAGAGCTTCGTCAACGCACGCAACGGCAAAACCGTCTGCTTCACCACTCAATGCATTCGCACATGCCACCATGCCATGGCCGTAGCCATCAGACTTGATGACAGCGTATGCCTCATGAGATGTCGCTTCTCTGGCTTTGCGATAATTGTGACGCAGATTTGACCATTTCAGCAGGGCACGAGTCGGACGGGTCATAGGCGTATAAAGATTCCTGAAAATCAGTACAATGTTGGGTTCTGCCCGGTGCGAACACCGGGGAGCTTGTGTCATTATGTCAGCCTTACTTACACCCCGGAAGTCGTTCATGCCCGTTCACCCGCTAATCAGCGATCATGCCATCAGTCTCTCTGCGACACTCGCGGCAACGATCGGGCTCGAAGAAGCCATTCTGTTATCGGTTCTGAACGATGCCGCACGGTTGCAGACCCAGCCTCAGGCACGCCTGAACAGCGATACGCTGAGACGACAGGTGCCCTTCTGGGATGACAACACCATAGTGCGGGTAATGGACTCTCTGACTGCCAAAGGGCTTCTGCAACTTCATGGCCCGGCATTTACTCAGGCAGCAGGCATCGTCTTCAGCTTTGGCAATGCACCTGTGCCTCAGGAGCACCCGGAACGCGCGAAAGCGCCTGTGCAGCAAGCTGTGCCCGCTCCTCAACCCGCGCAGGCCAAGCCTCAACCGGCTCGTCCTGCACCTATGCCTGAGCAATGGCAACCGTCTGAAGAAGCCATCCAACGACTGGAGCAGCATGGTATTCCCCGTGCATTCTCCTTCTCGCAGCTCGATGCCTTTGTACTGCAAGGGCAGGAACAGGGCTCAAACCGTAATGACTGGAACACTCGCTTTTTCCGTTTTATAAAAAATCAGTGGGTCTATGCCCAGAATGACGCTGGCCGTTTCCGTCGACAGCAGGAACGCACCGGCTTTCAGCCAACTCAGGAAGAGGCGCAGCCCATCACAGGTGAATGGCAGCCAAGCAGCGATGCTCTGCAAATTCTTCAGCGCGCGGGTATCGACCCTCAGTTTATTGAAGATGCAGTGCCCGAGTTTGTGCTCTACTGGCAGGAGCGCGGCGACGTATTCAAAACCTGGAACAGCAAGTTTATTCAGCACGTCCGCCAGCAGTGGGCACGTTACACCGCCGCCGTTGAACATTCCCCAATGCCCACCCGCATCGAGAGTAATTGGCAGCCTGCGGAAGACTGCTACGATATTCTGAGCATGGGCCATATTCCCAGAGATTTCGCCAGCGCACTCGTAGCTGAGTTTGTTTTATACTGGCGCGATTCGAATCAGGTACACAACAGTTGGAACAGCCGCTTCTTGCAATACGTGAAGCAGCAATGGGCGAAACGACACGCTCAATCCTCCGGCAATCCAACAGGAGCCAACAATGGACAGCAAGCAGGTACTCAACCGGGTTACTCAACAGCTGAAGCAAGCGTCAGCCGACTCAGTGACACCAGCTGGGCAAAATAGCGCGCCAAGCGATGACCAGCTGTCTGCCATCAATCAGATTTTTGAGCTGTTCCGGTTCAATTATCACAACCAGTTTTTAAAAGCGTTTCCTGACCTCGACACCATGAACATGGCGAAGAGGTTGTGGTTGCGTCTACTGGGTGACTATAGCGGTGAAGTCATCATGCGCGCCGCCGAAAAAGCCGTAAAAGAGAATAGCTGGCTCCCAAACGTTCACGAAGTACTGGCACGCTGTGATATTTCTGAAGTACTGGGCCTGCCATCGCCACATGCAGCCTACGTAGAAGCCTGCCGGGCCCCATCGCCGAAAAAAGAATTTAACTGGAGTCATCCTGCCGTGTATTTTGCAGGCCGCTCAACCGACTGGTTTTTTATCGCCAATGAACCAGAAGAAAAAGTATTTCCGGTGTTCAAGCGTAACTATGATCTTCTACTGAATCGTATTCAGAACGGCGAAGATCTGGAAATCGACATTCCACGCGGCCTCCCTGAAGAAACCACGACGCCTTTATCTCGGGATGAGCAAAAAGATCGCTTGAAAAACCTGATGGCCAACCTCTGAAATGCTACTCGACGAACACGGCATCCACTGCCCTTATTGTGGTGAATATCAGACAGTTTTTATCGACCCCAGCGACGTTGAGGAAGAAAGCTATATTCAGGACTGCCAGGTCTGCTGCCGGCCGATCACCTTTCATCTGACCGAAGGATTTGATGGCAGCGTATCGCTGACGGTCTCTCACGAAAATGATTCATGAGTTTACCTCCACTTTTTTCCACCAGAATACTATTTTATCGATCAACGAGAACAACAAAAATCCGCATTAAATAAAAAAGGCCGCTTCTGCGGCCTTTTTTATTCTTATAGCGAGCATGAAATTAAATCTTCAGCTCACCTTTAAGCAACGAATATAGATCAAGATCGATATCTTCACCTTCAAACTCCATTTGAGATGGCAGAGTTCCTTCGTGTGAAAAGCCCAAGGCTATCAGCATGTTGTTCTGATCATCACTGCCTGTTCTCAAGCGCATTTCTAAACGGTGGAGATGCAGATCGTCTGACAGGTAGTTCACGATAACAGGAAGTACTTCCTGCAGTTCTTCAAGGCCACACTCTGCCGACAGCTCCCACTGTAACTGAGCATTCAGCATCATCCAGTTTATGTACTGAACGCCAATACGCGCAACAACCTGACCGTCAGACTTGCGCTCAATCAACCAGAATGCCGCTTCACGTGTCTCAAAGCGCATAGCGATTCTGCGTAGCTCATCAAGTGCCTGAGCCTCAACAGTCATTGGCAGGCGCGGGATATGAGCTACTGTCGAGTTTTGACTCAGGAGGTTATACAGCGCATTTCCATCCTCATCAGAAACCGGCAGGCGAATGAAAAAGTGCTCTGTTTCGAAGTTCCAACTCATCAGGACTCCCCTCTTTTATTCGCATTGAGGTTCTGGCCCAGTTCGTCATCGTCACCCAGTTTTCTCGGTACTGGTTTATCATCACTGGATACCCAGTGATATTGTTCCACATCTGAAAACTCGGTATTCCCTGTTCGCCAGCCGTCACGCAGGCGCGCCGCCAGGATAAAGCCGCACTCTGAGAGCGCCAGTTTAATATCGTCAGACTGACCTTCAATCCACTGATAAGCAAAATTACGGACGTGGTATTTTTTGCTCAGAAATCCGATCGCCGCTTTCAACGCCGCCGCTCGCTCTTCTACCGTTAAAGCCGGTAAGCCATCTACGCGCATCACAATTCGTAAGTTTGACGGCTGCCAGTCAAATCCACTGACCATGCCTTTGATCTGCCCTTCTGTTTCGATAGCCCACATCATCCCACGCTGAGTAGCAGCCATCTGAACACTGTAATCAATCATACGATTCAGCTGCTCTTTGTCTTCAAGAGGGCGCTGGCCGGGAATTTCAGGATGCTTGTACAGTTCGAATAAGCCGTCTATGTCGTCGTAGTGAAGCGGTTTGATACAACCGCCGGGGATCTCCAGCTCGGGAGTAAATTTCATGGAAACTACCTACTGATGAAGACTATGAAAGTGACGGGTTAATACTCGTCATCTCCGTCATAGCCATGAGCGAGATTTTCAAATCGGGTGTATTTACCGATAAACGCAAGACGGTCGATACCAATCGGACCATTACGGTGCTTACCGGTAATAATTTCAGCAATGCCTTTATCGGGAGAGTCTTCGTTATAGACCTCATCACGATAAATAAACTGAATAATATCCGCATCCTGCTCGATCGCACCGGATTCACGCAAGTCAGAGTTCACTGGCCGCTTATTCGGACGCTGCTCCAGTGACCGGTTAAGCTGCGACAGGGCAATCATTGGGCAGTTAAATTCTTTGGCGATGATCTTCAGGGTTCGCGAGATTTCAGAAATCTCCTGCGTCCGCCCCTCAGAAGGGCCTGATACCCGCATCAACTGAAGGTAGTCGACCATGATCATAGCCAGATCATTATTGTTCTCGCGGTACACTTTACGTGCTCGGGCACGCATTTCCTGTGGTGTGAGCGCAGCGGTGTCATCAATGTACAGCGGCAGGTCTTTCAGCATATTGACCGCAGCTGAAAGCTTGGGCCAATCTTCGTCAATCAGCTTGCCCGAGCGGATACGGGTCTGATCGATTTTTCCGATCGACGACAGCATACGCATCACGATCGATTCTGACGGCATCTCAAGGCTGAATACCAGGCACGGACGCTTAGTAGCCAACAGGGCATTTTCCACCAGATTCATCGCGTAGGTGGTTTTACCCATCGACGGACGCGCCGCCACAATCACCAGGTCGGCTTTCTGGAAACCTGACGTCCGGTTGTCGATCTCGGTAAAGCCGGTTGTCAGCCCCGTCAGCCCTTCAGGCTGGTTGAACATCTGATCAAGCTGCTCAAGGGTATTCTTAAGAATAGGAGCGACCAACTCAGGGCCACCGTCTTTACGGTTACCCTCTGCGATCGTGGCAATCGATTTTTCAGCGTCTGAGATCAATGTGAGCGCATCATCACCACCCGGCTCATAAGCTTTTTCGATGATGTCACTGGCGGCTTCAATCAGGCTGCGCTGCTGTGAACGCTCGGCAACAATGGTTGCATACGCAGCGCAGTTATCGATCGACGGGGTCATATCAACGAGCCGGCTCAGATAAGAGGCCCCGCCTGCTTTCTCAAGCTGTCCGCGCTCTTCAAGCTCTTCTGCGACAGTCACAACGTCAATCGGTTGCTCCTGAGCGACCAGGTGCTGGATAGCACGGAAGATGATCCGATGATCGTGACGGTAGTAGTCGGTATCCAGCAGAGTCTCGGAGACGGTCTCCCAGGCGCGTTCATCCAGCATCAGGGAGCCCAGCACTGATTGCTCTGCTTCAACTGAATGGGGTGGCATACGGCTACTGCCGACGCTTTCTGTATCCTGTCCGAATTCTTCGTTCATATCTTCAATGCAAAAAATAAAGGCACTATCAGTGGGAACCAATAGTGCCTTAATCTGCCGCAATGAGCCATCATTGCGGCCACCGCGCGGTAATTACTTATTCAGCAACTACGTGCAGTTTCAGTACTGCTTCGACTTCTGGGTGCAGACGGATGGTGATGTCGTACTCACCCACCTGACGTACTGGGCCTTCTGGCAGCAGTACTTCAGATTTAGCCAGCTCAACACCAGCAGCAGAAGCCAGGTCTGCAACGTCACGGTTACCCAGTGAACCGAACAGCTTACCTTCGTCGCCTGCTTTAACAGCTGCAGACAGTTCGATCTCGTTGATCTGCTCAGCACGGGCCTGAGCAGCAGACAGCTTATCAGCAGCCTGAGCTTCCAGTTCAGCGCGACGGGTTTCGAACTGTTCAACGTTTGCTTTAGTCGCAGGAACCGCTTTGCCCTGTGGGAACAGGAAGTTACGTGCGTAACCCGGACGAACAGTTACCTGATCACCCAGTGAACCCAGGTTTGCGATTTTTTCCAGCAGAATGATTTGCATGATAATTCCTCATTACAGGGTAACTTGCTTAGTGAATTAAGAAGCCACCGTGTCTTTTTGTCTCCCGACATACATCATTGGATGCCGGGCTACGAAAATTAGTAATGATACAGTGTTAACCGTATCTCTTATTTGTCGTGCTGATCAGTGTATGGCAGCAGAGCAATGTAGCGCGCACGCTTGATTGCTGTAGACAGCTGACGCTGATACTTAGCGCGGGTACCGGTGATACGGCTTGGTACGATTTTGCCAGTTTCAGTAACGTAGCCTTTCAGAGTGTCCAGATCTTTGTAATCAATCTCGGTCACACCTTCAGCGGTGAAACGGCAGAACTTACGACGACGGAAAAAACGAGCCATGATCTGATCTCCTATTACTCAGCGTTGTCTTCAGCTGAAGATTCTTCTTTTTCAGCCTTTTCTTCAGACTGTTCGGTTTTCGCTTCAGAAGCTTCGTTGCGCTCAGCGCGACGACGGTCTTCACGGCTTTCTGCCGCTTTGATTGGCGACATTTCAGTCACAGCTTCGTCACGACGGATAACCATGTTACGCAGAACAGCGTCGTTGTAACGGAAGTTAGTAGTCAGCTCATCCAGCGCTTCCTGAGTACACTCAACGTTCATCAGGATGTAGTGCGCTTTGTGCACGTCGTTGATTGGGTATGCCAGGTGACGACGGCCCCAGTCTTCGTAACGGTCGATCTTACCGCCAGTAGATTCGATGGTGTTGGTGTAACGCTCAACCATCGCAGGTACTTGCTCGCTCTGGTCCGGGTGAACCAGGAAAACGATTTCATAATGACGCATTTTCAGCTCCTTATGGGTTTATAGCCTTCCGGCCCATCCGGTAAGGCAAGGAGTCCGGATTTCTATGCCATCACGAGACACAGAAAAACGAAGGGCGGCGATTATATGTGATCATCCCGACGGTTTCAATCCCGCACTGCGACACTCTGCCGCATCCCCAGCGTCCCCCACGAGCCCTACTATAGATAAGGGCTATGAGGGTGGCCTGAATGCGCAGCTACTGGGGTCACTGTCGCCCGCTGGCGGTAGCTGCGTCCTCTTCTAAACCAAGTACCGCTTTTTCCAAACTAAGTACCTCTTTCTTCAACCCGATAAGCCTCCTACACTACTAACCTGACTTACCTACCGGATCGGGCGAGTACCCGAACAGCACCAACATATGCCATTAAAAGAGTGGATCAGTTCAAAACAGGGGAAGGAAAGACGATACCTGACCCGCTTCTCAATAGGCGCTACGCTTTTTTTTGCCGGTTCTGGCGCCATGCTGTTTGCTGATAACCGAATATCGCCATCTCTGACTCAGGAAGTCGTAACGCTGATCGGTATGACGACCGCAGCAAGCGGTGCCCTTATTTCTCTGAGCGCCTATATAATGCTCACCCTACTTCGACTGTTTTCGGATACCCGCAATGACTGAACGCTTCCCGGACCTTGAGATTTACCTGATGAAAGGCGACCCAGCCAAAGTTACCGAGTGGCTACGTTCAGTACTGGGAGAGATCAACACAATAAAGGACACTGGCACTCATCAACACTGGCGCTCAGGCGGTATGGATATCTATATGAACGCCAACGCTGAAAAGAACTTCTCCAGCCTCTGGTTCAAACAGAACGATACGCCGTGGAATACCGACCTGGAAGCAGCACGAGCTGCCTGGCAAGCCTTAGAGACCGAAGTCCGCTGTAGCGACAGTGGCTGGGAAGAATCAGAAAGCGACTCAGGAAAAGAAGGCTGGGTGAAACTGAACGCCCGGGGCGAGAAGCCTTTCAACTGGTAATTTTGCTTTTTCTATCGAATGTGGCTTTCCCTATAAAAAGTAACTTTTTCTATCTGAAAGCCACTTTTGATAAATATTTGCAATAGTCACAGCATTGCAATTGATAATAATTCGCATTAACTTATTCCTATCCGATGGAGGAAGAGCTAATGCGATCCATGCAAACTGTACCAGACGACCCAAAGCCCTGTGATACTACCCCAGGTTTGTCCCGGCACGATCAATTTACAGTGCTCGAACTGAGTATCACCAATTACCGTTCATTGAATAGCGAATTGTTGGATCATTATCTGGACACAGGTCTCGACCTTGCCATCAATGCTGGAAGCTCAGGTTTAACACGCCTGCAGGAAAGCTGGCTGCGCAGAATCTACACAACGCTACGTTCAATCAGCCTCGACCCAGAGTGCGAAGAAGCCTCGCGCACCCTCTGCTTCGATGCTCTGTATCAGGTGTTCTTCGCCCTACGCCATATGTACAAGGCCCGCCCGGGTGGTGAACGCAGTTTGCGCAATCTTGTTCGCGAGATGCAGTTCATCAGCCACCATCTGGTGTAGCTGCTATGCTCAAGCGAATTCCTTTACGTCCGACCGTCGACAGTCCTGCAACCAAGGCCAGCGTCCCGATGTCTTGCGCAGCTTTGATATGTACAGCCGGTTGTCCTGCAGAGGTTACCGACAAACTCGCAGAGTCCCTGCCTGATGTCTGCTTTGACTGTTATTCCACAGAAGTCGCCAGCGCTCAGAATATCTGCCCGTACAAAGATATCTATCTGCTGATTTCGGCGGAAGACATTATTGGTATTGAGGAGGACTGGCTGAATACCACAACGGCGTTCAAAGGCATCAGCCTGAAAGAGCGTAATGTCTTTATTCAGGGGTATCGCAACGAATTAATAAGTCCCGACTGGGAAGCCTTGCTAAGTAGCTTCGCCAGCCGGGGCGCTCTGCCTGTGCTGCTGGAGTCAGCACAGGCACAAATTAACTTCTGATCGTCCAGCGACCGGCGTCAGACGTATTCAGAAGTTAACGTCCAAACAGCCAGGAGAAAATCGAGCGGAATAATTCAAGCATCCGGCTGAAAAAAATCGTCGCCGGGCGCTCATCACGTATTTCTACCACCAGCTGAATGCTCTCTTCACCATCACTGACTTCAATAGTCGCAGTAGCAGGTAGCTGGTTCAGCAGATCACGATCCGCCACACCAGACAGAACGCCCACCGCACTCAGCGTCATGCCTTGCGGAAGCTCTAACGCCTCATACGACAGAAGGTCACCGTCAGCATCAGTGACATACGCACTCAGATCCAGGGCAATGCTCTCATTACGACGAGTGATTTCAATCGCAGGAATATCAGAGATCTGTTCTGGAGCAACATTAGGCGCTTCGATCATCAGGCCCACCACAATAGGATCGTGATCAGACGAGCGGTAAGCATCTGGCGCGGCGTAGTTATCAACCGATGAATACGGCTGACCATTGGCTTCAGTCAGATAATCCACCAGCGAGTCTTCAACCGAGTTGATGTGCCAGGCATCGACACTCACCACCTGAGCGAGCAGATCGTCAGTCGCCAGTGCGTGATCCAGTGAACCCAGCAGGCCCGAGAAGGTATAACTGTATGGCCGCTCTTCGGTGGCGGCATCGGTGTATTTCAGGTTGGTGAAACCGGCGGAGTAGAACGCCTGCATCGGATCTTCCTGGCTGTACGCATTCAGGTCGCCAAGAATCATCACCTGCTCATCGTCAGCGAGAAATTCAACTAAGGCCTGTGCCGCACGGGTACGGTTAATGTTGCAGCTGCCCTGACCATCCAACCCTTCGTTCGGCTCATTACACGCAGACCCTTTTGACTTCAGGTGGTTAACGGCAAAGGTAATTTCCTGACCATCAACATTAAAGGTCTGAATTAATGCAGGGCGGTTTTTCGTGTCATCAAACAGCGGGATATTATTTTCATCCAGTGGTGAATTACTGGAATCAAGGACACGCGCTGCACCCACCGGTGTGACGCGATCAGCGCGATAAATCAGACCAACAGCAATTTCGTCAGTACCGATACGACTACCGCCCGGATTAATCACAGAATATTCATCACCCGGCGCCTGCACAGCGTTCAAAGCTTCTGTCAGTTCAACAATGGCGCTCTCTGCATCCCAGCCGTCGTTCTCAAGCTCCATCAAACCAATCACATCAGCGTTCATGGCATCCAGTGCTGCAACGATCTTCGCGGTCTGCATATCAAGCGCGTCAGCGCTTGGGGCGCCACGAGACGTCGGGAAGCCGCCCCCCATACCATCGCCATTAAAGAAGTTAAGAACATTCATACCCACAACCACCAGGTTCGCCTGCTCAGATACCTGAGGCGCCAATGTGCGTGGGTGTGTAGGATCAATGGTGATCGCCGCTGGAATAACCGTGTAATTATCGCGGAACGCGTTCATCACACCAGCGAACGCAGGAACAGAATAACCGATACGTACCGGGTTATCTGCGGAGAAACCCGAGTCATCCGGGAAAGGAATAAATTCCGGATACGACGCCGACACACCGTCATCAATTAACAGCGTGTCCAGCACCCGATTTGGCTTTGCCGCCAGCGCTTCGGCTGAACCCGGCAGCTCAATTTCAGTACCCTGAAAATGCAGACGTGAAGACACAGCAAACTGGCCGTAATTACCGAAGCCGTAGCCGGTACCAAACAGGTCACTGATCAGCAGCGACTGATCGCTTTCTACCAGCATGCCTTCGACCGCTTCGAATTCGGCCAGATCAGCCACCGGCAGAGTCAGCTCAATGGCTGCCGGCAATGCATTGCCTGACGAGCAGACGGCAATATCAGAAATATTGCTCAACTGAGTTACGTTGTTGTATTCGCCAACCGTTGCCTGCAAACGCACGCGATCACCAACAGAGACGTTCTCGCTGTAGTTGTAAACAAATACACCTTCCGAAGTCATCGGGTCAGTATCGGTTTCATTGTCGGCCTGCTGCAGCCAGAAACCACTGTACTGGTAAGAATATTCGCCGTTCGCCAGAGTGCCGCCCTGCAGGTCGGTAGTCACGATGGCTTCAACGATGACCTGCTGGCCATTCATTGGGCTGGCATCGTTCGCGATATCTGTAATTAATCCCTGAATTGCGCTGATCGGGGTAGCGACATCACCACAGGCACCCAGTGTTGGCTCAGGCTCACTGCCGCCACAGGCATTTGCTTCGCCCGGCGTTGGCAGATCAGCAACAAAGCCTTCGGTGTCGCGGGCACCGCCCGAACAACGTTGCAACGAATGCTGATCTTTATTGCCGCTCATGGCTTCGTTCAGTTGAGGCTGACCGGCATTCAGCAGAGGTAACAGGCCAGCGTCATCACTATCATTGGTGTCGTAAACAACCGCATCGATCAGGCCGTCCGTCGTTACAGGGGTACCATTCGGAAAGTCTGACGCCGGGCGGGAAAACAGTGCAACGGCATCTGCGCCGTTCTGAACCAGATTGCTGTCAGGCGACAGATCCAGGTCGCAATTGCTGACGTTGCTATCATCGCCGCAAACAACGAAGTACCCATCAGCGTTGGTCTGAAAGCCATTCAGTGAAATGGATTTATAGCTGGCATCACCGTTACCATTAAACAGAACTAATGACAGGCCATTCAGTGACTGAGCACCGAGACCGCCATCATAAAGCTCGATAAATTCAGCCGTGTCGGTGCTGGGGGTATCAGCATCGGTTTCATTGATCAGAATATCGGCATGCGCAGCACTCGCAGAGAGCATTGCCAGCCAGAGAAGAGAACGTTTCATTACATCACCATCCGGTAGAAAAACCAGCGGGTATTCAGTCAGAAACAGATGTCATTGCCGGGTCACTTTTCTTACGGTTTTACGGCGTATTTATTACGGTTTATTAAACGTATTTTTTATAAGGTTTCCCGGCACTCAATGATGTCTTAAGAGGTTTTCCCGTCGAGCCAGCGCTGAACGATTTTTCCGGTCGCCGAACCCCAGCCTTTCAGTTTTTCAACGGGGATGATTTTGTATTCATCCAGTTCATTCTCATCCAGTGCGATATTCCCCTCCGCGTAGATATGAAAGCCGATAATGATCTGATTATATTCATGACCATTAAAACCTTTGCCATCGAACAGCTCGAAACCAATAAAGTCAGCCTGTGTTGCTTTTAAGCCGAGTTCTTCTTCGGTTTCTCGCAGAGCACAGATCTCAGGCGTTTCTCCACGCTCCAGAAAGCCGGTAATAATACTGTATTTGCCCGCGGGCCAGAGCTTGTTGTGGGCCAACACCACACCATCTGGCGTTTCGACTACGACTGCCACCACGGGTGTCGGGTTATCCCAGAAGACAAAGCCACATTGCACTGCACAAGCGCGTCGCTTTTCACCATCAATGACCTGAATATTGATATCAGCTTTGCATTGCGGGCAGTATTTCATTGTTCGCTCCGACAGTTTTTCAGTGACATTTCCAATGCGTCAGCATCTGGTGTGGTTTCGGTAATAATTTCCAGCCGACTTTCTTCCAGCGCGCGGGTCGGCATTTCTGAAAGTACACCATCACGCCAATTGAGAACATAATGCCCCTGCTCGGTGTGGATTAATGCTTTCGCACGCACCACCCTCCCCTCATCCGAATCGAGCTGGTCAAACCAGTGGCGCAGCGCATCGAGAGAAAACACCCATTCGCCAGAGATCAGCCAGCCGCAGGAAAAGTGCCCCTCACCGTGGCTTTCCAGACGACGAATCTCCTCACCGGCCTGCAAGGCAACCGGCGCAGCCGGCTCTTTACTGTGGTGATGATGATGGCCGCGATCTTTCAATTGCAGGCGCTCAGGGTTGGTGGACAATTCCAGCAAGGAAGCCTCCAGCCGGCCCTGTTGCGTGCGTACAACCTCCGCCTTAGGAGGTGTTGCTGATGCCGCCAATGCATCGAATGCCGCCAGATCATCAACGGAGCAAAGATCGGTTTTATTGGCGACCAGTACATCAGCCAGTGTGATCTGATCGTTAAAGGTATCATTATCGGTGTAGCGTGAGTCCTTCAGATGACGTGGGTCGATCAGGCAGAGGTTGGCTCCAGCCGTCAGCAGATCGCGATAGTCATCGCTGCGCAGTGTGGTCAGTACTTTGCGAGGATGCCCCAGGCCGGTAGGTTCAATTAACAGAACGTCGGGTTTTTCTTTGGCGAGCAACATATTCAGCCCCATCTGAAACGGCAGCCCGGACACGCAACACAGGCAACCGCCGGGCACTTCACGCACGACAGCGCCATTGGCTTCGAGGATGGCGCCATCGACACCCACTTCGCCAAATTCATTCACTAATACGGCCCACTTCTCGTTACCGGGGGACTGTTGCAAAAGGTCCAGAATGGCAGTTGTTTTACCCACTCCCAGAAACCCAGTGATCAGATGTACTCGTGTCATACCCTTTGCTCAGACGCTAAAAAGATACAGTGTAACACTCTCTCACCTTCCCGACCCGGTCCGGCTCTCTGGTAAGCCGTGTTTTCGAAGCGCATACTCGCAAACACTGAACTCCTGTGGTGACTGGAACATGCACGAGACCAATATTCTGACATTAGCACTGCGATTAGCTAAAGAGGCAGGCGACCTGATTGCCAGCCAAAGAAAGTCACTGTCGTTGTCCTACAAAAATGGCAGCGAACTGGTTACCCAGGCTGACGTCGCGGCTGACGAGCTGATTACAGCCGCGATTCGTCGTAACTACCCGGATCATCAGATTCTGTCTGAAGAGCTGAATCCCGATGAGCTGGCAAAGGCAGGCCAACAGGAACACTTATGGATCGTCGACCCGATCGATGGCACCGTTAATTTTGCTCACAATCACCCTCAGGTCGCTGTCTCGATTGCCTACTATCACAATGGAAAAGCGCGAGTGGGTGTCGTTCACAATCCATTTCTCAATGAGACATTCCATGCACAGGCAGGAAAAGGCGCACGGCTCAACGATGTACCGATTCACTGCTCAGATAAAACGGATCTTGGCCGCTCAATCATCGCCACCGGTTTCCCATACGAGATTGATAACCTCGCTTTATTAATGCGGCGACTTGAGCACGTTCTGGCGCACTGCGCAGATATACGCCGCTTAGGTTCTGCAGCACTGGATATCTGCTGGGTAGCTTGTGGGCGTCTGGATGGTTACTACGAATCGGTCAAACCCTGGGACTTTGCCGCAGCGCAACTGATCGCCCGCGAGGCTGGAGCCTGTTTTGGACATATCCAGGCATTAAATGAAGAAATGAACCCCCAGCTGTGCGGTGACAATATTCTGATCTCAGCACCGTCGCTGTTTAAACCATTACAGGCACTTCTTGCTGATGCTGGGGATTAACACTTACGCTCTACAGAAGCTAATCTGAGCTTGCCTGTAACGCAGCATCGACACGCTTCTGCTCAACAGGAGAAAAATGCTCAGTCAGGTAGGCCTCAGTCAGATCATCAATATTTTTCTTATCTGCATTGTGTTCCAGAAAGGCTCTGTAGTCTGACAGCCGGGCATGCCACTTCTGGCGTTCAACATCCAGAGCTGCCAGCCGGTCTGCAGCGGCTTGCCCAAATCGCTCTTTCCTGGCCTCCCAGAGTGCCTGAGGGTCATCGATGGCATCCCGCAAACTCTGAGAGGTTTCGATACTTCGGGCTTTCTCCCTCGCAACACGCAGATGAAGTGGCAATGTATCTTCCAGTTGGTCCAGTGCCGCCGTGTCACCACCGTTCTTAGCAAGTCGCATTCTTTCTAGAGAATAGCGATCCAACGCCTCATCGTCGCCGAAAAATGCAGCAATCGTAGTATCAGCAAAGTAGATACGGCGCAGATCTTCTAACCACTCCATACGCGCGACCAGACCATCCAGATCGGCGCCATTCACTTTTCTTCCGCTGACTTCATCGTAGCGCGAAATATCATCAAGATACGCAAGATACTTATGTAAAAGGTCCAGCGCCTGCTGATCAGCAGGCGCTGGCAAAGTGCGCATCTCTGCTTCCATAAATTCAGTGATTTCCTGAATACTGAATTCACCCACAGAGCTGAGATAGAAATCCATCCACCGTTTGAGATCGCGATTTACCAACAGGTTTCCATTCAATACCTGCAGCCGTCCATCCGGAGTAGCACCTCTGAATGTTGCCGACTGCAGGAAACGTGAACGTAACGGGCTGTCAGCTATCGGTCTTCTGGCGTCAATAGATTGCGACGAAGAGGGTTCTGACTGGCTGATCACAACGCCTCCCTGAGGGAGCCAAAAGAAGCCAGCGACAGCCGCTGACATCACTAAAGCGACAACGACTATGCTGACTTTCATATCAGAGACCGTCGTTCTTGAGGCGGTTAGCGTGCGTGCGGAACACCGTCAAAGGATCGGTTTCGCTCAGGTCATGAATACCGAGCATCTGGTTCACCTCATCCAGATGGGTCATAGCAAAATCATTGCGGATGACCATACCCAGGTTACTCGTGCACGGGTCGACAAAACCATCGTTAGCAACCCCGTCAGGGAAGAACTGCGAGAACGCGATAGTAATCGGCTCCAGCGGGTCCAGGAGATTGGTCGCTGGCTTCGCTCCGGCCCAGGAGTAGTAGTGCACGCCGTTATATTCATAGTCCCCCTCGCCGCAATCACTTTCTGGAATTCCACCGGGGTGTGCTGCATTGAAGATAACCGATGCATCAGTTGTCATTGACCGCACAGACTCAACAGGCGCCAGTGGAAGATCACTGCCCGAAGCAAAGGATATAAACCCAGAAATCCCTGAAATAAATACATCAAAGGCCGTCCCGAACACATCAGAGTTATCGGACCATTCCATGAGTGTATCAGCCACGACTGTGCCTTTATTGACGCCAGAAATAGAGGAAACCGATGCAATAATGTCCGGTCTCACTGACCCAGCGTAGCGCGTCGTAGGACCACCATGGCTGTGCCCAATCAGATTTACCTTTTCTGCGCCTGTAATAGCCAGAATATCCTCAACCTGCTCAATTAGTTGTTCACCGCGAACTTCTGGGTAGTTAGTATTTGATACTGTTGCAACAAATACTTCTGCGCCATCCTGTTGCAGTGTTTCCGGAATGTTATACCAGTAATCAACACCGACCAGCTGATCAAATCCAAGAAAACCATGAACAAGTACGATAGGATATTTTGTTTCGGTATACCCGGTTTCTAAGGTTTCGGACATAGCCATAACCTGTGAAGACACAGTAGCTGCTGCTACTGCTGTAAGCAGATATTTTTTCATTTCCTGTTCCTCACCCTATTATTTTTATTTGGTGCTTTGGCCAGAGCGAAAAAAGTATACAAATGTTTATCTTGTATCAAATGCTTTATCCGGACATAAAAGTACTTATAAAGACAGGGTTACAAAACAACTACATTCGAGGTAAATTATCCGGACGCGCTAATACCTAAGAGTGAGAGATACCCCTTAACAGACTATTATCGAAAATTAAAAACCGAAGAAAGACAGGCTAATTTTTAATAGCCTGTCAGAAAGAATGATCAGAATCGGTTTAATTTCTCTTTTTAATTGTGGTCTATTTTATCAGGACTATAGACCGTGTCGTTTTAAACGATGAGCGTGTGTACGAAAAACAGTCAGGGGATCGGTTTCATTTAAACCATGTAATCCGAGCAACTGATTTACTTCATCAAAATGGTTCATTTTGAAATCGTTGCGGATAACCATCCCCAGGTTCGTAGAGCATGCTCCCACCAGACCATCGTTTGCTTCGCCTGCCGGGAAGAAGAGTGAGGCTGCCGCCGATACATAGTCAAAAGGATCAAGCGCATTGGTCAGTACCTGAGATCCGGTCCAGGAGTAATATCTCACTCCCTGATATTCGTATTCTCCCTCACCACATGTCGTTTCAGGAACGCCACCTGGGTGCTGTTCATTGAAACGCTCTGCTTCAGCAAACGTCATTGAGCCCACGGATGCTGCCAGATCCTGTTCGTATCCACCGCCAGAAACAAAGTCGATGACCGTGGCCAGAGCATTGCCCAGGTTCGTTACGAGAGAGGGATTCTCCGGACTTCCACTTATTCCGTTTACACCTTCTGCAACCGGTGTGCCTTTATTCACACCACCAATAGAGGTGACGGAAGCCACTAAATCGGGGCGCACAGAGGCAACATAGCGCGTAGTCGGACCACCGTGGCTGTGTCCGATCAGGTTTACTTTCTCAGCGCCTGTAATCGCCAGAATTTCTTCAATTTGTGGAATTAACTGCTCGCCTCTGATTTCAGGACTGTTCGCCGCAGCCACTTGTGTCAGGTAGACATCTGCACCGTCTTCTTGCAGAGTTTCGGGGACTTTATTCCAGTAACCAACACCGAGAATTTCGTCAAACCCAAACAAACCATGCGCCAGAACAATGGGATATTTCGTCTCTGTATAGCCAGTTTCAACAGTTTCCGACATCGCAGAAACCTCCGCCGACATAGTGGCCGCAACCACTGCCGTAAGCAGATACTTTTTCATTTTCTGTTCCTCACCCTGTTATTTTTATTTGGTGCTTTGGCCAGAGCGGGATAAGTATACGTATGTCTATCTTTTGAAGAATGCTTTATACGGACAAAGAAGGATTAATAGAGACAGGGTTACAAAAGCACTACGCGAATTCGTGCATTATCCGGACAGCCTCATACCTAGGAATGAAATTGGCCAGAAAAAACCGAGAAGGTCATTTCATGGAAGGTGTAAATGAAAAAGAGGGATATAAAAAATAAAAACAGGCTATCCGCAGATAGCCTGTATGGCGTCATCAGGAAAAGAAGCGGTTATTGCTTTCATGCATTGCTTTGGCGTCTGCCAGAATACGATCTACCAGCTCCTGAACCGTTGGTATGTCCTCGATCAAACCCTGAGTCTGACCAATGAACTGCACGCCTTTATCAAGATCACCATTGATTGTTGCGGCCTGCAGGCGCGGCACACTGGCACCGAAGTATGCGAGCAGCTTGATTTTATCGAGCATCACCATCATGCCGAGCATGATCTTCCATACTGGCTGTTTAACGATCTTGGCTGCTTTCGTCGCTTCAATACCCGCGATGATGAGGTTCATAGGGCGCTTGGTTTCTTTGACTGAGCGCGGCGTCTTCATCACTCGGGCCCAGAGGCCATCAAAGTTTTTAGAGTAGATAGTTTCCTGCTCGGACTTCTTAATCACAGTCTCTTTAACATGGTTATGCAGCGGACTGTCTGCACTGGTCGCAAATCGGGAGCCCATTGCTACCGCTTCGGCGCCGAGAGAAAGCGCTGCCATTAAGCCACGGGCATCGGCAAAGCCACCGGTGGCGATGACAGGAATATCTACTTTGCTGGCGATAGAGGGTACCAGCACCAGTGATGTCACATCACCGCCGTGGGCAGCGGCTTCATGACCAGTCACCAGCAGAGCATCCGCACCGATACTCTGAGCTGATAATGCGTGCTTTTCTGACACGACGGTAGCGATCACTTTGCCACCGTATTCATGAGCTTTTTTAACCAGCCAATCGCCTTTACCCAGCGAAAAGTTAATAACAGGTACCTTTTCTTCCAGTGCGATCATGGCATTTTCTTTCGCGCCCGGCATGAGCAGAGTCACGCCTACGCCGAAGGGCTTATCCGTCAGTTCACGGATTTCACGAATAGCGGCTCGGGTTTCTTCTGGAGTCAGAGGCCCACTGGCAAGAATACCAAGGCCGCCCGCATTCGATACGGCAGCAACAAGCTGAGGAGTAGAGATCCAGCTCATCCCCGGAAGGATCAGGGGAGCTTCGATACCTAAAAGTTCAGTGATACGTGTTTTCATGCTGGTTTCCCGAGATTAGACGGGCTCCACTGTATCGGCTGGATGGGATTTGTCCATTGCCGAAATGACGCAATTCTTAAGGGAGGAATTTTTAGCGGCGACGCTCAGCATCCTGAACGAAGTTACGGAACATCTCCTGACGCTGCTCCGTCGACATATCACGCAGCTGTTCAAGATGACGCTGTCGCTCGTTGATGTCGGGATTACCCGCACCCGGCGGCATTTGTTGCAGCGCCTGATAAAAATTATCCAGTGCCTGACGTTGTTCTGGCTGGCTGTTGCTCCACTCAACCGACATGTCCGGGCGTGCGCCTGAATGCGGCGGGTTTGCCAAAGCGACCGCCGGAAGACACATCAATATCAGAGTGGGAATCAACCGCACAATACAACCTGCTTATTCTTGTAGACTTGTATTGTAACGGCAGCTCAACAATTTATTACAGCAGAGAGAAGTAAACCCAACGTAAAGAGGCCATTTCAGCCCGCTGGAGGAAGGTCAATAGTGACCATCAGGCCACCCTCACGATGGTTGCGCAATGAAATCTGTCCCCGATGATGCGACACCACCCGATGTGCAATGGCGAGGCCCAGACCAAAACCGCGATGTCCTTGCCCCAGTCGCTCCCGCGCAGACTCAGCCCGAACAAAGGGACGCAAAAGATCTTCCAGTTTATCGTCAGGCACCCCCGGCCCATGATCCCGGATCACAATCCGGATCAGGCCATTTTTCATCCGCGCTGACAGATCAACACTGGTACCCTCCTGAGTGTGTAGCAACGCATTGCGGGTGATATTTTCAAACGCAGACTTAAGCAGTTTTCGATCGCCAAATACCACCGGCAACCCCTCTGCCAGTGTCAGATTCACTTCACTGTCCGGATGCTCAAACCGGGCATCATCGACGACTTGCTGCAATACATTATCGCAATGCACGTCGCTCCAATGGCTATGGTCCTGCTGAGCATCGAGCTTGGCCATGTTCAGGAGATCTTCAATCATCTCATTGAGCCGGTGTGTTTCCAGCTCGATACGATCCAGATGCTCCTCCTGATCAGGTACCGCATCAAGACGAGCTAGCTCCAGAGCCACAGTGCTGCGAGCCAGAGGCGATCGCAACTCGTGGGAAACATCACTGACGAGCTGCTTCTGGTCATGTATCAGACGCTCAATGTAACCCGCCATATGATTAAACTCGCGGCTCAGCTCACCCAGTTCATCCCGTCGCCTTAGTGATCTTGGGTCCATTCGGGCATGCCAGTCTCCACTGGCAAAGGCCTGAACCGTTTTCTGCATGAATCGCACAGGGCGCGTGAGATAGCCAGAGAGCAGAAGGCTCCAGACAGCAAAGATCAGAAAGGACGCGAGTAACCCCCAGCCGAGATAAGCCGGCAAATTAAACACCACCAGCGGATGCATAAACTCAACCACGAGGAGATACACCCGGCCACCAGCACTTTCGATAGGGGCTTTCACGAGTATTTCAGAGCGACTGACAGGATTTACCTGAGCCTCATAGCTTTCTGCCGATAAGGCATAGTTGACGACAGTCGCGGGAGGGTCGGGTAGCAGGCTCAGCCCCTGATCATCAAAAACATAGGCATTAACACTCGGATGCCTTTCAAACCGTAGTAACCACTCCAGCAACAAGGGTTCGCCACCCTGCTGAAGAATCAGCTCAGCCGCAGAGATGTAGCCTCCGGTCGGTGCGATCAGGTTGACCGAATCATTGGACCACTGGCGATAATAGGCTGCCAGAGTAATGGTGACAGCCGTGGTTACCAAAGCAGTCACCATAAAGGCGAGATAGATCTTGAGAAATACGCCGCGCATCAGTCTTCAGCTGATCCCTGCTCCATCTGGTACATGTAGCCGACACCACGGACGGTCTTAATTCGTTGCTCTCCGCCGGGCGAAGGCCCCAATTTCTTGCGCAGATTACTCAGATGCATATCGAGACTGCGGTCAAACAAGGTCAGAGATCGCTGCATTGACTGTTCTGCCAGTCTGTTTTTATCCACGACCTTACCCGCCTCGCGCACCAGAACACCCAGAATATTAAATTCTGTGACCGTCAGATCGAGTTCTTCGCCGTTGCGGTGCACGATGTGCTTGTCGAAGTCGATCACCAGATCTTCAACTTCCAGCGTTGCAGAGATGACATCTGCCGAACGACCACGTCGCAGAATGGATCGCAGCCGTGCCGACAGTTCACGAGGATTACACGGCTTAGGAATATAGTCGTCTGCGCCAACCTCCAGACCTTGGATGCGATCCATTTCATCGCCTTTCGCAGTCAGCATCAGAACAGGAACGTCACTCCGGGTACGGATTTGCCCAAGAATGTCGATACCACTTCCACCAGGCAGCATGACATCAAGCACAACGGCCTGATAACGTGCACTCAGAGCCTCAGCTAAGCCTTCTTCTGCGGTGTGGACGGCGGTTACTTTAAACAGTTCACGTTCGAGGTAACGGGTCAGCAATGCCGTCAGTTCAGTATCGTCATCCACCAATAAGATATTCATCAATTACTCCATCAGGCAGCCACTGAACCCGGCATGCCAATCCTGTCTTATTATTCAAACCTGTCGTTACAATAATACGCCGGTCAACCGATGTCATTGCCCGCGTCGTCTTCTCGCCGGTGAGAATCAACGAAGCGTATTGCATCGGCGACGCCATCACGGACCCGTTGGCGGGTCATAATCAGCTCATCCGGGGACATATAAAACGCCATATCCACCTCATACCGGATGTATTTTGGTGGCAGCCTGTTAAGGGCAACACAAGCGATATCAGCCATCGCCCCTGTCGATACATCACGCCCCGCTGCATTCAGTTGAGTGACAATTTCTTCGGCCACCATCTGCTCGTAATAGTTACGGATACTGTCTGAAAAACTCATGGAACCTCCTGTCCGGCGTGACTATCTGATTTCAGAATAGCAGCTCCCCGGTTAAGTGCTTTACTTTAGGTAAGGTAATGAAAGAGATCTGAAGCTATGCAAACCGTCAGCGACATCATGACCCGCGACGTCAAAACCCTCGGCACGGAATCTACGTTGCGCGATGCCGAAGAATTGATGCGGGAATACCACGTCCGCCATATTCCAGTGATCAGTGAATCAGGCGCCATTAAGGGCGTACTGAGTCAGAAAGAGTTTTTGCGAGAGGCGTTTCGGATCACTGACAAGTTTGGTGCCCACCACTTGCAGGATTATCTGGCAAAAACGCCGGTACTCGACTGCCTTGACAGAGAAGTCGATACCCTGCCTTCGGATACACCGCTGAAAACAACCGGTGAGCGCTTGAGAGCTGAGAAAGAAGGTTGCCTGCTGATCGCAGGCGAAGAGGGAACCCTGCTCGGCATTGTCACCTCGCAGGATTTTGTCCGACTGGCGCTGGATCTTCTGGACTGATCAGCCCAGAAGAACAGCTGTAGGCTTACTGATCGCCAGGTTTTTTCCAACCGGCGATGTTGCGCTGCTTACCACGCGCGACTGCCAACTCGTCTGCACCGACCTCTTTAGTGATGGTCGAGCCCGCGGCTACGGTCGCGCCACTCCCTACCTTCACTGGAGCCACCAATGACGAGTTTGAACCAATAAAAGCACCATCACCGATCTCGGTACGGAATTTATTCACGCCATCGTAGTTACAAGTGATTGTACCGGCACCGATGTTGGCGCCCTCACCGATAATCGCATCACCTATATAGGTCAGGTGGTTCACTTTCGAGCCCTTGCCGATCTGTGATTTCTTCACTTCACAGAAGTTACCGACCCGAGCGCCGTCCGCCAATTCAGCACCAGGGCGCAGTCGCGCGTATGGGCCAAGATTACACGCCTGAGCAACAACCGCTTCATCTATATGACAAAAGCTCTCAACCTGAACGCCCTTGCCCAGCTTACTGTTACGAATCACGTTATAGGCGCCGATCTGAACGTCATCCTCAAGGATGACATCCCCCTCAAATACACAACCGACATCGATACTGACATTGCGCCCTACCGTGAGTGTGCCTCGGACATCAATACGCGCAGGGTCCGCCAGAGCGACTCCCTGTACCATCAGGCTGTCAGCCTGCTGACTTTGGAATTCCCGCTCAAGAGCCGCCAGTTGGCGACGATCGTTTACACCTTCGACCTCCGTAGCCGACTGAGGCTGCAGAGCATTCACGGCCACCCCATCGGCTACCGCCATGGCAATGACGTCTGTCAGGTAATACTCGCCCTGAGCATTGTCGGACGACAGTGCCGGCAGCCACTTATTCAGGTAGCGCGCTGGCATCGCCATGATGCCCGTATTCACTTCAGCGATCTTGCGCTGCTCGTCGCTGGCATCTTTATGTTCAACGATCGCCTGCACTTCATTCTTGTCATTACGGACGATACGGCCGTAGCCTGTCGGGTCGTCGAGGGTCACCGTCAACAGGGCCAACGCATTCTCTGCCGCGGCAACCATAGAGGCCAGCGTCTCGGTACGAATCAGGGGAACATCACCATAGAGAACTAGTACCAGCGCATCATCGGCAATATCCGGCAGTGCCTGAGCAACCGCATGACCTGTGCCTTTCTGCTCCGACTGTACGGCCCACTTCAGAGAGCGGCCAGTGAAGGCGTCACGGACCAACTCTGCGCCGTGGCCAATCACAACATGCTGAGTCGCATTGTCGAGACTCTCAGCAGCATCCAGTACGTGACCCAGCAGAGGCTTCCCGGCCAGACGATGTAGCACTTTTGGAAGATCAGACTTCATCCGCGAGCCTTTGCCCGCCGCCAGAGTAACAACTGCCAATGTCATAGAGTTAAATCCACAGGTTTCAGAATCAGCGGAGTATTGTAGAGAGGCTCCGTCGCGTTGCAACAAAGCAACATACTTCTGTCCCTATGCCGCCTAAACTCATGATCCCTTCAGACTTCCTGAAACAGGTCAATTCCTGCAAAATAAGGGTTATGTAAAGCCATATCGGGCCAATATGGCTTACTTGCACCTCTCGATGTCACAATTATGACCAGTGTCACATTAGGGAGGAATACCGCTCTGATACCTTTATCAAAACGCTGGTCACTGGCCAGTAAATATAATTAACATAAGTTCACATATCACGAATACGAACAGTTACTCCCGGCCGCTGGCCCCGGAGCAGCTGCTTGAAGGACCCCTGGTTTTGGTCAGGTTAAGACAATGGATTGCAGATTCCGCCCATCCTGTTTGGCGAGGCGGTAATAAAACAATAAGAAAAATATCGAGGCTGCAATGACTAAAAAAGCGAAACTCACCTGTCGTTTCTTCCCTATCAATGAAGTAAACATCGCTAAGCTTGTCGAAATGCACAGCATTTTCACCCGTTTCTATGAGAACGCCGATCTCACAACCTTTATTAAGGATATGAGTGAAAAGAAAGGCGTCATGATCCTGAAAAACAAAACCACCGGGAAAATAGTGGGGTTCAGTACCTACAACGAAGTCGAACTGATGCACCAGGGTAAGAAAGCCATTGGCGTATTCACGGGCGACACCATCGTTGAGCCTGAATTCTGGGGCAACAAAACACTGCATACTGCCTTTGCCATGAAAATGCTGAAAGCGAAGATGTTGCGCCCAACGACCCCTATGTTCTGGTTATTGATTTCGAAGGGCTATAAAACGTACCTGCTTATGGCGAATAATTTTCAACGCTTCTACCCAAGACATGATCGCCACGACCATGAAATGGAAGGCCTGATGCAGCAGTACTGCCAGAAACTCTACCCAACCTACTACAAAGAAGAAGAGAAGATCCTCGATTTCGGCGAGGGATATCACGCTCTGAAAGACGACGTTGCAGACATCACTCCACGCATGCGTGCCAGTAATTCAGCGATCCGTTTCTTTGAAGAGCGTAACCCCGAATGGCGCCGTGGCACTGAGCTCCCGTGCATCGGTGAGATTGGCCTTTCAACCATCGGGATTTTCTTCAAGAAATTGATGCGCAGCACCTTCGGCCTGCGTCGTCCAGCCCGCAAACCCCGTCGTCTGGCGGCATAACACCGCCCGCAGCTGGCCTGAAGTGTGACATAGTACGTAATATGCGCCAAAGGCACACTCAGACCAGCCGCTGCAATTCAGTTGCCTAAGACTTTATGGTTAAATCGCTGGCCCGTTCTTACCTCCGCACCTAGCGAAGAGAGTACGGATAATAATAAACAATAGTGCCTTTCATCGAATTGTCAGATTCCGAGCTTTTTATACCGGCCAACGCTGCCGGGCTCAGGGCCTGATGCAGATGAAAGTCTTCACCACACAAAGAAAGATACAGGAGCCTGTCAGATGTCCGCTCTGAAGAACCTGACCACGTCGCTGCTTCATTTTGCATCATCCACGCTGACCCGTAAGGGCGCGCGAAAATTCATTGACGCCAGTTATGACGTTGAGAGCGTTCAGCGCTCTATTCTCAGCGACACTCTGAACATGGTTGTTGGCGCAGAATCTGCCGTTAAGCATGGCCTGCGTAAGGGCATGACGGTCGAAGAATTCCGTAAGCAAGTACCGATTACCGACTACAACTACTGGCATGAAATGATTGTTGAGCAGCAGAAGAGCGGGAAGCCTATGCTGACGACCTCCAGCTGCGATCGTTATCAGCCAACCTCTGGCTCTACCTCAAAGATCAAGTGGATTCCTTACACCCGGCCATTTCTGGATCAGGCGGATGAGGCAATCAGCCCGTGGATGTCTGACCTGTACGCAAACTTTCCGGGCATAAAGAAGGGCCGCCATTATTGGTCCCTGTCCTGGGTACCAAGCGACCTGCGCGATCAGGTCAGTGAAAGCATCAACGATGATATGCAGCTGCTGCCGTGGTGGAAGCGTCTGTTTATGGCCGGCACGATGGCGGTGCCTGAAGGTGTCTCACTTGCAGAAAGTTCAGATGAATCCTTCTTTGCGACCTCATGTTACCTGGTCGCCTGTACTGACCTTTCCTTTATGTCCGTCTGGAGCCCGACCTTCGCCATGAGCCTGTTGCAGGTCATGCAGGAACACCGCGAGAAAATCGCTGAAGTACTCGAAACTGGCCAATGGGTAGCTCCGTTCGACAGCCTGAAGAATATCGAACCTCCGAAAAATGAGGCTGCCGCAGCTTACATGCGCAAGTGGGATGGTGAAATCACTCCGGCCTTCACCAAAGCTATCTGGCCAAACCTGGCGCTGATCAGCTCATGGGATACGTCCTCATCTAAAGGTTGGGCTGAGAAACTGCACGCGATATTCCCGCACAGTGGCTTCCAGGGCAAAGGCCTGTTTGCAACAGAGGGTGTGGTTACTTTCCCAATGGGCGACGAGTACCCACTGGCCTTTACCAGCCACTTCTATGAGTTTGAAGATCTGGACACCAACGAGATCCTTTGCAGTTGGGAACTGAAAAAAGACATGCGCGTGCGTCCTATCATTACCACAGGGAACGGACTGCTACGCTACCAGACCAAAGATATGTTGCTGGTCACTGACTTTATTAACCAATGTCCTTGCCTGCGCTTTATCAGCCGTATTGATGGTGTGGACATGGTTGGCGAGAAGCTATCCCCGGATGCCGCCGTCAAACTGATTGACCACTTCAGTGGCAATATGGGTCTTTCACCTGTGACCCTGATCGCGATTCCACAATCTGACCTGCGTGCGAAGCCGGTTTATGGTCTGCTGTGCTCAGGCAGTGCCGACGCGATTGCAGCCCGTGATGATCTTGGCGCACAACTGGAAGAGCAACTGAACCAGCACTTCCATTACAAACTTGCCCGCGAGTTAGGCCAGTTAGGGCATGCCGAAATGCTGATCGTACCGGATGCCATGGAAGTCTATACCGAGCACAAGATCGCCGGTGGTATGGTCGCGGGCAATATTAAGATCGAACCGCTGGCACTCTGGCAAAACGACCAGATGCCGGGCGCAGTCAGTGACATTCTGAGAAACTCAAAACCGGCGGAGGCCGATGCATGAGTCAGCGTTTTATCATTCGCCCCACCATCGAAGAGGATGCACCCGGGCTGAGTGAATTGCTGTCTGATACGCCACAGGAAGGCAGTATTCAGCTGAATTTCGAACGCGAACCCAACTACTTCCATGCCACAGACGTGGGGACAACGACCCGCGACCTCTGGGTGATGGAAGATACCGAACAGCATCGGGTTGCTGGCGCGTTCAGTATGGGATTCCGGGATGTTTTTGAAAACGGCGAGCGTAAATCTATGCGCTACGGCAGTGACCTGCGTATCCACCGTGATTATCAGGGTGGACGCACGCTGCTGCGTTTTTTTAAAACCGTCAAAAGCCTTATTGGCAGTGATAATTACCAGACCGTCATTCTCGAAGAGAACAAAGCATCTCTCGATACCGTTGGCGGTAACCGCATTAAGGTACAGCCAACATACAATGCGTTTCGTCGTCATCGCACCAATATGATCGAACTGCGTCGACGCGAGAAACATGTCATCAATCTTAATATCCGTCGTGCAACGAGCGCTGATATCCCAACGATGCAGGCATTTTTTGATGCCAATGCCCCGAAAAAACAGTTCTACCCATGCTACGACTTCTCCAGAGTAGAAACCGGAGACAGTTACTACCGCGACATTAAACTAAACGACTTCTTGCTGGCGTTTGAAGGCGATGAATTGGTGGGAATGACCGGATTCTGGGATCAGAAGGCCTTTAAACAGACGCGAATCGCGGGATATTCTAAGGCGATTCAGTACGCACGTCCGTTTTACAACGCATACACAAAGATCGCGGGAGGGTTGTCACTCCCACCTGCGGGCTCATTGACCAGCTATATTTATCTGCACTGTAATGTATTTAAAGACAATCGCAGTGATATCTTTGCAGATCTTCTCGCATACGCACGCAAGGAACTGAAAGATAGTGAGTATGATGCCTTAGTCGTTGGCTTCGATACGGAAGACCCTTTGCAAAAGGTAACCGATAAATACAAAAAAGAAGAATTATTCAGCCTTCACTTTATATGTGGCTACGGTGACGACCCAACGCCCGACCTGAACCCTGAAGGGCTGATGTATCTCGAAACTGCGCGCCTGTAGCAAATACATCATCAGCTTGAGTAACACTGGCTGCCCGCGCGCTCGTTATTTGCAACAGAGAGCAATATGAAACAGTTGAAATTTTTTATCATCGGTCTGGTTATTCTCGCTGCTGCCGGATACGCCGGATACACCATGTACATCAATGCACCGAAACCCCAGACACAGGAAGTTAAGGTCGCTATTCCTCAGGTACCTTACAAAGAAGTACGCATCTCCACGCAATCAATTCCTATCTTCAGTCGTGGCCGCGTCTCAGCATCGCGCGTCCATAAGATCGCCAGTCAGGTTTCAGGACTGGTGACAAATATCGCGCCTGAGCTTAAGAAGGGTGAGATCGTCAACGCAGACCAGCTACTGGTTCAGATTGATGAGCAACCGCTTATTCTTGATATTGCACAGAAAAAAGCACAACTGACACAAACCAAATTACGCCAGGAAGAAACCGAAGCCAACGCTCGTGTTGCTCGTCGTCAGGCAGGGCGAAACGCTTCTGATTATGCGCGATTTGTTCCTCAGCTGGCCTATGCCAATTCACAAGTTGAAGCCGCAGAAGCGGCTTTGCAATACGCCTATGACCAACTGGAAAATACAAAAATCAGCTCACCTATCGAAGGTAAAGTCGTTGATGTCTTCATTAACGAGGGGGATCTGGTTCAGACTGGCTCACCGGTCGCTGTACTGTACGGCATGAACCAGGCTGAAATTCGTTTACCTCTCAACGACGCTGAACTCATGATTATCGGCGTGGAAGAAAACACCAGTACCGAGACCGGCCCTAGCTTCATGCCTCAGGTCACCCTGCGTGACTACGAGAGCGGTGATGAGTGGAACGGCTACATTGTGCGCACGGATGGTGAGCGCAGTGCTAACCAGCTGCTCTACATTATCGCTCAGGTCAACGGCGATGAGATGTACAGCAATACCGGTCGCTATCTGGTTCCGGGGTCATTTCTTGAAGCCGAAATCCGCGGGCAGGAAATTGAAAATATGCGCATATTGCCTCGCGACGTCATTCTCTCTGGCGATGCTATCTGGATGATCAATGCGGATAACACTATCCAGCGTCAGCCTGTGACGATCCGCTATCGCGGTAAAGAATTCGCGTACATTGATACTGCGCTGCCACCCGGAACCCGGGTCGTTGCTGGTAACTTCAATCGTCTTGTCGAAGGCATGACCGTCGAACCGATTCGCAAGAAGTAACCTGCCGGAGGCTGACTTATGAAACAGATCATCCGCTGGTTCGCGGAGAATACCGTTGCTGCCAATCTGTTGATGTTCTGCCTGATTGCCCTTGGCTTGATGGCAGTGCCGGAAACGCGCAAAGAACTTATTCCAAACGTGACTCTGGACCGTCTGAGCATCCAGACGAAATTGCCGGGTGGCAATGTAGAGACCATTGAGAACAGTGTCTGTAAGGCCATCGAGAACCGCATCTACGACATTCAGGGTACCCAGAACCTGACGTCTTTTGCCTACGACGGCCTGTGCAGCATGACGGTCGATATCGCAGACGGCTACGAAACCGATAAAATTTCTGACGAAATCTCCCGCCGTATTAATGAAGAAGGTCTTCTCCCTGACGACGCAGAAACACCGACGTTACAGGAACTCTCCGTTAAAAACCGTGTTGCTAAGTTAATTATCTACGGCAATACCAGTTACGCCGCTCTGGCCGAAACATCCCGTGAAATTCGCAATGACCTGATGGATATGCCAGACATCAGCGTGATTGAACTGCAGGACATGTCAAAGTCAGAAATCCGCATCGAAGTACCAGCTCACAACCTCGAAAAGTACGACCTGACGTTCGACGATATTTCCGGAATGATCCGTCAGCAGACCGGCTTCCTACCTGGTGGTGTACTGGAAACTCAGGACGGCGATATTCTGATCACCAGTGACGCTTATAAAGACTCTGCAGAAGCCTATCGCAATATCGTTATCTACTCAGACTCAACCGGTGCTGAGATTCTGCTCCGTGACCTAGCGATCATTACAGACACCCGTTACGTCAGCGAGACTAATGCCAGCTTCGATGGCGCACCGTCTGCTTCCATCGATATTTACCGCGTTGGCGACCAGAGCATTATGGACATCGCCGATGACCTGCATACATATGTTGATAGCCTGCGTTTGCCCGAGACCATCAAGACACACGTCTGGCAGGACGAATCGAAGCACCTGCGTGAACGCATCAGCATGCTGCTTGAAAACGCCCTTGCCGGTCTGGTGCTGCTCTTTATTACCCTGCTTCTCTTCCTGAACGGCCGCCTGTCGTTCTGGGTCAGTATGGGGATTCCTGTGTCTTTCTTCGGTGCACTGTTTGCAATGCCGATGTACGACGTCTCCATTAATGCGGTGTCATTGTTTGGCTTTATTCTTGTACTCGGGATCGTGGTCGATGATGCGGTTGTGGTTGCTGAAGCGATTCACAATCGAAACGAAAAAGGTATTTACGGCACCGAGGCTGCACTTCAGGGCGCTTTTGAAGTGTACAAGCCGATTCTGTTTGCTGTGGTGACAACCATTATCGCGTTTATTCCGTTGATCGGCTTACCCGGCCCCGAAGGAAAAATGATGCAGGCGATTCCTATCGTCGTGATTGCCACGCTTATTTTTTCAGTCATTGAATCCTTCCTGATTCTGCCGGCTCACCTGTCTCATGCACAAAAGGTCAATGTTAAAAAAGAGCCGTCCGCACTGGAGAAGGTTCAGGCGAAATTTGATGGTGCTCTTCAAAGCTTTATGCGCTCCATTTACCTGCCGTCACTGCGCGGAGCACTCCAAGCGAAGGGGATTATTATCCTGGTATTCACCATCAGCTTTACGTTGATGCTGGTGATGATGCTTACCGGATGGATCAAATCGTCGCTGTTTACTCCGGTCGAGGCTGACTCTGTTGTGGCTCGCCTGGTGCTGCCAGAAGGTTCTCCACGAGAAAAGACAGAGATGGCCGTTGAGCGTCTGACCAACGCCGCTGAGCTTTTGAAACACCGCTACGAAATGGAAGGCGTCGCAACCATTGATCATATCTATGCGGTGATCGGGCCTAACGAATCTAAAAGTAATATGAAGAGCAGCCAGGACCGTGATCACCTGGCGAATATTACGTTGGAGCTGGTCTCTGACAGAACCAGTCGTATCAGCGGCCGTGAGATCATTTCCAGCTGGCGCAACATCGCGGGAGACATCCCGGGCGTCAGCCAGTTAAGTTTCAGCGCCAGCCTCAACCCGGCAAGACCGGATATCCAGATTGAGCTGTCAGCCAACGATCAGGAAGATCTGAAAGAAGCAGCCGACCAGTTAATGGTTCAATTAAAAGGCTTTGCCGGTGCATATGATGTGCGCCACACTCAGGAAAATACCAAGCAGCAGGCCGACATTATTCTTCGTGATAATGCCAGCTCACTGGGCCTGACACAGCAGACTGTGGTTGCTCAGATTAATCAGGCTTTCCAGGGTAAGGTTGTTCAGAATGTTCAGACCCGCGACGATGAAATCGAAGTCTGGCTGGGACTGCCGGACGACGAGCGTGATTCTTCCTGGCACCTCGAAAACATGCATGTTAAATACGCGCCGGGGCAATACGTTCCGCTATCAGCAATCGCGGATATTGTGTACCAGGACGCACCGACACACATCAAGCGCAACAACCGTAAGCGCGTGGTCACGGTAACTTCCTTTATCGATACCAGCCGTAACTCGGTACAGAATGTTCAGCGTGTGGTTGAGAATGAAATATTGCCCTCGCTGGTGCGTCAGTACCCCGGGATGGACTGGGCTCGCGGCGGTCAGCAACGCGACTTGAGTAAGTTTATGACCACCCTGTTCCAGTATTACATGGTCGCTGTTCTGGCTATGTATCTGTTACTGGCCGTGTTGTTCAAGTCGTACATGCAGCCGTTTATTATTATTTATGCCATCCCGTTTGGAATTATGGGCTCCGTTATTGGCCACCAGCTGTTTGGTATGGTGATTACGTCTTGGTCTTACATCGGCATGGTGGCCGTCAGTGGCGTTGTGGTGAACGATAACCTGGTATTGATGGATTACATTAATAACCGCAGGGAAAAAGGCGCCAGCACTTATGATGCCGTGATTGAGGCCGGCATCGCCCGTTTCCGGCCGATTCTTCTGACCTCATTGACCACGTTTGTGGGTCTGATACCGCTGATATCCGAAACCAGCCTGCAGGCCCAGTTCCTGATTCCTATGGCCATTTCACTGGCGTTCGGTGTGCTCTTTGCCACCCTGGTCAGCTTGTTACTTGTACCTTGTACCTATGTACTTCTGGACGACATTCAGGTGGCATTCCGTCGTGCCTTCAGTAGTGGTGGCGAAGAGAACGTTACCGTTGAGGATGCCTACGATGAGGGCTTTAAACAGGGCAACTCGAACGCTCGCAAGGTCAACCCTTACCGCTCAGACCTGCTTGCTGCCAGCTGGGATGCGGGCTATCAGGACGGGAGCGAAGCTCGCTGACAACCCAGGTTAGCACCACCCATAAAAAATGCCGCGTGGGGCGACCCGCGCGGCATTTTTTATAAACAGAAGAAATCAGTCAGCGTCAGAAAGGCGTATAGAGTGGTAATCGTGGCTTAGCTTCTGCAACCACACAACTTCGAACGTTATACGCGCCGTGACAATATAAAAAACCAGATAAAATGCGTACGCAGAAAAAGCCCACATCATCACAGTTTTAAAATCCGCAATCGTGATTGCTGAACTCATCATATAGACAGCGGTTAGTTTGCAGACGTTGGCTGATACAAGCGAAAGAGACCAGACCGGCAAAAGCCAGGCAGCCGGTTTATGATCATGATCAGGCGGAATACTGTCGTAGCGCATCGCATCAATCAAACGGGTAATTTTGTGCAGGCGCTTCAACAGGCTGAAAAACAATTTAAAAGATTGCTTTGTACTGCGGGTATGTTCCTCAAAGAGCGACATCATATTGCGCGATGAGAAATAGACCCAATAAGTGTAAAAAAGCACCAGCACCAGCGTCGTTATAACCTGAGCCTCACGAATCAGAGTGTCTATCTGCAACTGCTCACGCATACCCACAGTCAACGACTCCAACGCTGTGCCGCCTCCCAAAGCAGACAGCCCCTGCCAGCTCCAGAAGCCATGGACCAGACCTGCAACACATAGCGCCCCCGGAAAAATAGAGACGATATTGGTCAGCCAGGTAAAGCGGGTTAAATCATAAAAGGGATAACTCTGAGACACGTGATCTTCCTGATTACTTTATTATTCTGAAGTTTTTACAATGAAATATACCGATCTGGCCATACCTGAAAAGGCCAGATCGGACTATTTATTCACTGAGGCAATGAGCCGCACGGTCGGCCATGTCCCTGAGAAAATAGGGATAACCATCACGTGTAAGAGAGATATTTCCGCCAAGAGGATCAAGTTCGCCCTGTTTAACCGGGAGGTCTCCCACGACCTTCACCACCAGTGCAGGAGAATATTCTGGCTCACGGAATATACAGGCGACCTGGCCCGACCTGAGCTGCTCACGCATTAACTGTATCGTGCGCATCCCCGGCTTCTGTTCAGGCGTAATGGTAAATGCGCCGACCTGATTGAGGCCAAATTCGGTCACCCAGTGGTCGTAAGCGCGATGGAACACAAAGAATCCACGCTCCTTCACCGGAGCCAATACTCGCTCACTGTATGCCACGGCGCTCTCAACCTTAGCCGCAAAGTCTGTCGAGTCTGCACCAAGTACATCCGCCAGCGCTTTCTGTGCTGCAACAACTGCAGGCGGTGAGAGCCAGTAATGCGGATCTTTGATGCTCGCTTCTGAGGCAAAAGCTGAGATATCGATCCAGTGCTTGTCTGGCCAGCGACGGGCGAAGCCTGACAGATAGGGCTCAATACGAGCGCCTGACCAGAAGATGACCTCCGCCTCCTGCAAGCGGTCGATATCTGAAGGACGCAAAGAAAAATCATGCGGGGTCACACCCGGCTGTAGCAGAACATCGAGTTGCTCAGCTTCAACGACCGACGAGGCAATCAGGCCAAGTGGATGAATACTGGCGAGCACCTTCGGGGAATGATCGGCCTGGGCAAACAGTGATAACATGGTGGAACTCACCATTACAGCAAATCGTCTGAACATAACTCTGGCTAAATTTATCGTCTTTCGTAAAATTGCAACATTATAACCTAAGGACTGGTCTGATGCCCGCTTCACAACAGCACGATCATAATCACTGCATAACCACCGCCATGGATACCGCACGCTCACTGTGCGAAGAGCGTGGTTTACGTATGACGCCTGTACGACGCAGAGTGTTGGAGCTGGTGTGGCAGAACCACAAGCCTACCGGAGCCTACGACCTTCTTGCTCAGCTAACCGAAGAGGGCTTCAACTCGGCACCTCCGACGGTATACCGTGCCCTGGACTTCCTGCTCGAGCTGGGCGTCGTCCACCGTATCAGCAGCCTCAATGCATTCGTTGGTTGTGATCACCCCGGCCATGAGCACGACACCGGATTCTTTATCTGCAAAGAATGTGGCAATGCGACTGAACTCCCAGCGAGCGAGATTAAAAAACTGCATGAGACCCTGCTGAAAAAGTTCGGCTTCAGCATCGAAAGCAGTAACCACGAACTCACAGGCCTGTGTCAGAACTGCAAGGCAACTTCATGAATGAACAGCCTATCCTCAGGGCCAATAACCTGAGCCTGACGTTTGGCCAGAAAAAAGTACTGGATCAGATCAATCTGAATATTCAGCCCCGCCAGATCATTACACTGATTGGCCCTAACGGGTGCGGCAAATCGACGCTGACCAAGGTTCTGCTCGGCCTGGTACGCCCCGACGCTGGTAAAGTTATTCGTTCGCGACAGCTCCGCATTGGTTATATGCCGCAACACCTGCCGCTGGATCAACGTATGCCGCTCAATGTCGACGAATTTCTGCGACTTACCCGTCGTAGCACCCGCGCCGCCGTTGATCACTGGCTGGAGCGATTGAACATTACCAGCTTAAAGCACCAGAGTGTTCACGACTTATCGGGGGGCGAATGGCAACGTGTGCTGCTCGCTCGTGCCTTATTAGTAGAGCCTGAACTCCTTGTTCTTGATGAGCCTGTGCAAGGAGTTGATGTACAAGGCCAGCTGGAGCTGTACCAGTTGATTCCTCAGCTCCGCGATGAGCTGGGCTGTGCCGTATTGATGATTTCACACGATCTGCACCTCGTTATGTCGGCCACTGATGAAGTCATCTGCCTGAATGGCCACGTCTGCTGCTCTGGCCATCCAGAGACGGTATCTGCCGACCCTGCCTATCTTGAGTTGTTCGGTCGTCGACTGGATGACGGCATTGCTTACTACACGCACCACCATGATCACGAGCACTGTGATCATGACCACAGCAACCAATCCAGCACGACAGGACACCACCACCATGATTGACGGTTTGCAGACCTGGTGGCTGATGCCTCTTGTCGCCGGATTACTTTTAGCCGTCAGCGCCGGCCCTCTGGGTAGCTTTGTGGTGTGGCGACGTATGGCGTTCTTTGGCGATACCCTTGCCCATGGTGCCTTACTCGGGATTACCTTCGGTGTTCTGACCGATCTCGATCCAACGTTAGCACTGGTGGTTGGGTCAGCATCACTGGCGCTTATCCTGCTACCGTTGCAACTCGCCAGTCGCCTGTCGGCGGATACTCTGCTGGGGATTGTTTCTCATGGTACGCTGGCAATCGGTCTGGTTGCCTTAAGCCTTGCCGACGGCATCCGGGTCGATCTGATGGGCTACCTGTTTGGTGACCTGCTGGCCATCAATGAAGGGCATGTTTACTGGTTGTTGGGCAGCACCGCCATTACGCTGACCTTAGTGCTGTGTTTCTGGAATTCATTGCTTGCGGTGACGGTCAGCCCGGAGCTGGCCAAAATCGAAGGCCGTCCGGTCATGCTACTTGATCTGATGTTGATATTGCTGCTCGCCATGACGGTGGCATTGGCGATGAAGGTTGTAGGCATTCTACTGATCAGCGCCCTGTTGATTATGCCCCCGGCAGCCGCCCATGCGTTAAGTAAAGGCCCCCGTCAGATGGCCGCTATTGCTTCAGTCGTAGGGATAATGTCTGTTCTTTTCGGAATGTGGGCCTCGTTCCGCTGGGATACACCAGCAGGGCCAAGCATCGTAGTGACTGCCATGCTCCTGTTTATCGCCAGCCTCACCTTTCGCCGCAAGCGCTGAACGAAAAACACTTCAGGGCAGAGCCAGCACCGACCGGATCACCGGTAACATCCGCTCAGGATCATGCGGGGGCTCAATATAGCCCCTGTAATTCAGCTCAGAATCTAATAGAACGATATTGGCGCTGTGATCCATCAGGTAGCCGCCATCCTCCCGGTCGACACGGGCATAAAATGCATTCAGCTGTGCCGCGAGTTTTTTCATATTGTCAGGGTTGCCCGTCAGCGCCTTGAACTCCGGATTAAAGTAATCCATGTATTGGCCAAGTTGCTCTGGCTTATCGCGTTCAGGGTCTACGCTAACCAGCACCACGTTAAGCTGCTCACGTTCTGCTTCACTCAGGCGCTTCATCAGACGATTCATGTGCATCAGGGTCATAGGGCAAATATCAGGGCAATAGGTGTAACCAAAAAAGAGCAGTGACCAACGCCCCTTCAAATCCGCCAATGACACTGCATCTCCGTATTCATTGATGAATGACAGATCGCCAACCTGGCCACCGGCAAACATCTCAACGCCCGCCGTTTGTGTAAGACGTTCCTGTGGAGAGGGCGGCGCACTCCACCAGCCAACAACAAACGCCACCAGCAACACCGCAAACAGTGCTAAACACAGTACAATAGCGCTTCTTTCACCACGCATACGGCTTCCCCAAAATGACTTCAGGCGCCAGTGTAACAGGCCAGCCCACTTCTCTGCCTGCGGCAAATCAACGCACAGTCTGGGCGCTCGCCTGGCCAATTATGCTGAGCAACATTACCGTTCCAATGTTAGGGCTGGTCGACACCGCTATTCTCGGTCACCTCAATGATGTGCAGCCGTTAGCCGCAGTCGCTATTGGCGCTCAGATATTTACCCTGCTGCTCTGGAGTTTTGGTTTTCTGCGCATGGGAACGACCTCTGTCACCGCCTATGCCGTTGGCCAGAAAGGCATAAACCATTCCCTGCCTCTGCTCCAGCAAGCGATCTGGCTGGCTATACCTGTGAGTATGTTCTGCGTAATAGCCGCACAGCTGCTCACACCTATGCTTCTGCCTTTATTCAGCGATGATCCGGCCCTTCACGCACTCACGGCCGAATACCTGTCGACTCGCTTCTGGGGCATTCCTGTGACCTTGTTGCAGTACTGCCTGATTGGCTGGTTTATTGGCCGCGGTGAAACCCGTATCCCCATGTTAATGCTGATCACTGCCAACCTCATCAACGCGGGGCTGGATTACTATTTTGTATGGCATCTACATATGGGCGCGGCTGGCGTTGCACTTGGTACGGTTCTGGCGGATATCGGAGCATTAGTAATTGCGTTGGTCGCAGCTATCCAGCGCGGACTGGACCTACGCCTGCCACGCCCGGATACCATGATTCTAAAACGTATGGTTGTGATCAATCGTGATCTGTTCATCCGCACACTGACGCTGCTGATTGTATTTGCTTCGTTTGCTGCCCTTGGCGCAGCTCAAAGCACAGAAGTTCTGGCGGCAAATGCCGTGCTCATCAGTCTGTTACTTCTGATATCGAACGCCCTTGATGGTTTTGCTCACGCCGCTGAAAGTCTGGTCGGACGCTTTCTCGGTGCTGCGCAGCCGGTGCAAATGCGAAAAGCCATTCAACTCACAGGAGTAAACAGCTTAATCGCGGCATTGATATTGGTAGGGGTATTTGTGATTGCGGGCGATCATCTGTTCTGGCTTCTGACCGACAGCGAAGACGTACTGCCGCGTCTGCAAGAAATGCATCTGTGGCTATGGCTGCTGCCTTTATCAGGCGTTGCCAGTTACTGGCTTGATGGCATCATGGTCGGCGCTCAGGCGACGGCGTCTATGCGCAACTCGATGCTGGCGGCCGCAGCCCTGGTGTTCTTCCCTATCGCCTTGCTTCCGATCCTCTTGCCCTCCTGGACAGGCAGCAGCGAAGTAAGTGCCAACACACTACTGTGGCTCGCATTTCACTTGTTCCTTCTGGCCCGGGCTGCCTTTCTGATGCCCGCAATCACAAGGATTATCCAGACAACCTACAGGTAACGAGCCACTGTTCTGACAAGCTCGCGTCAGGGCTGAATTCGCCGGCGCAGGAAGTCCTGCAACGCTCTCACGCGCGCACTCTGACGCATATCTTTGTGATAGACCAACCACATCTGCGAGGGCTCACTGTCGAGCGGTAAGGCAATCTCCTGCAGCGGCTGATCACGACCATCCGGGAGCCGCATATTCACTAAACTCATAGGACCAATTCCCATCCCCGCCCGCACGGCCGCCTCGATATCGTTAAAGCTGTTGCTCTGGAAAGCTATCTGCCCCGGCTCTACCTGTTCAATAATCTGCCTGATCGCTGGAATACGGGTTTTATCCCCGGTCGGGAGAACCCATTGATGGTTATTTATTTCTGTCATATCAGCAGGCCGGCCGAACTGGTCGAGATAATCCTGAGACGCATAAAACGATAAGCCGACAGGCATAAGCTTTCTTGCAACCAGATCTGGCTCTGACGGCTCAGCCCCGATACGCACGGAGGCATGAACCTCACCATCAGCCAACGACAAAATGTCGTCGGTCGCGACGATCTGAACCCGGATTTGAGGATACTCCCTGCGGAAGTCGTGCAACAATGGGGCGAAAAATGGCGAAAAGTCGGTCACCGTAGAAATTCTCAGAGTACCGCTGGGCGCACTTTCAACCGTCGATAGCGTACTGCAAAGGCGCTGTACCTCAGCGGCGATCGGTCGCATCCGCTCAGTCAGTAAGCGGCCACTGTCCGTCAGCTGATAGCCACGCTGATGCCGGATAAAAAGACGCGCCCCCAAAGCCTCTTCAATTCTCCCCACAGCACGCTGAACCGTACTGTGGTTCACTCCCAGAGCTTCGCCGGCGCGACTGAGACTCCCGTAAGTCGCGACCAAATAGGCAATACGAAGGTCGTCCCACCGAATACTTTTGTCCATGACATTAACCTGAAACAGCCAAGCAGAATAGTTCTGTGCATATACGCACAACTATTGTCCGCTTTTATGCCTTTTTTGCAAACCTGACACCAGCTAGAGTGATAAAAGATGATGGAGAATGAAATGAGTCTTAAAAACACGGAGCACTCATACGGCTGGATTAGCATTGCACTGCACTGGCTGATCGCGATCGTTGTATTCGGCATGTTTGGCCTTGGCCTCTATATGGTCGAGCTGACGTACTACGACGCCTGGTATAAAGGCTCGCTCGACCTGCACAAGGGGGCAGGAATTTTACTCGCCATCGCAGTAGCAGGACGCTTCTTCTGGCGCCAAATGAACGCTTCTCCCAGAGGGCTGTCGAATAAGCCAATAGAAAATCTGGCTGGGCACCTCGCGCACCTCGGCTTGTATGCCCTCCTCGCTGCTCTGTTCATCACCGGATATCTGATCTCTACTGCAGATGGTCGCAGCATTGGTGTCTTTGGCCTGTTTCAGGTGCCTGCCAGTCTGACGGCAGATAACCAGGAAGACATTGCTGGAGAAATTCATGAGTGGCTGGCATGGGGATTGATCGGACTCGTCACCCTACATGCGCTGGCTGCACTCAAACACCACTTTATTAACCGCGACGGCACCCTGAAACGCATGATCCGTCCACAGAAGTAAATACTCACAAAGGAGAGTAACTATGAAAAAGCTGTTAATCGCGACTGCAATCTCTGGCGCTGCATTGATGACCTCTGTCGCTCAGGCGGCCACCTACGATATCGATAACGAAGGTGCGCACGCGTCAATCAACTTCAAAATTCAGCATCTTGGCTACAGCTGGCTGACAGGTCGCTTTAACGACTTCGACGGTTCATTCGAATACGATAAAGCCGCACCAGAAGACTCGTCGATCGAAGTCACTATCGACACCACCAGCATTGACTCAAACCATGCTGAGCGTGATAAGCACCTGAAAGGTGGTGACTTCCTGGACGTGAAGAAATACCCAACCGCTACGTTCAAAAGCACCGACTTTAAATCAACCGGCGAAGGTACTGGCGAGATTACCGGCGACTTCACTCTGCACGGCGTTACCAAAAGCATTACCTTCCCGGTAGAACGTATTGGTGAAGGTGATGATCCATGGGGCGGCTACCGCGCGGGCTTTATGGGCACAACCAAACTGAAGCTGAGCGACTACGGTATCGACTACAATCTCGGCCCTGCGTCGACTCACGTTGAGATCGAACTGCATGTCGAAGGTAAGCGTCAGTAATACACCGGCGTTAAATAAAAAAACCGGCACCTTATGCCGGTTTTTTTGTGTTCGCTAAATTAAGAGTGATGACTACTTAATCACCTTAAACCGACGACGCCTTAGTTCTGCTTCTTCTGCTCGCTGCTTTACTTGCCGTTCCAACTTCAATCGTTGCTTGTCTGCTTCAGTCGGCCAGCTATCCCCCTCGGCCAGCGTATACTCAACGGCCTTCCACAGATGACCGTAATCCAGTAGCAGAGGATTCTGAATAATCGGATATCGATGTTCACTGTCACACACCTTAAGCCAGCCGTGAATATTATGCTTCACTTCGAGGATGGCTTTGCCCTGATGTGAACGTTGAGCCAGAAGGATAAAGGCAGATTGCAGGCGCGAACGAAAGGTCTCCCGACTCGCCATAAAGCTTTGTTCGGTACTGTTACTCGTTAACTTCAGGCTGATCAGCATATGGCAACGACTCTGGTGTAGCACTTCTTAAGCTTGGAATAGATAATAGACCTACACATCAGAAGAGTCCGTATAGTCATCCGTGAAACTCTATCAACAGCTAACGGTAGTATCTGGTAAATCATCAGGTAGAAATCTGAACAGAGCTGCCTCACCCCAAGAAGGTCAGATAAGCAACGAATATGTACTTCAGGATATTAAAGGGCTGGTCGGAAAACAACAGCCCCTCAACAGAGGCGCTATTGGAAAACATTAAGTGGCGTCCTTGTCTCTGATTCAGAATGGCGATGTGCCCCTTCTAGCCTGAGAGTATAAATACTTTCGCTTCAGTAAAAAGGCATTCCGGCCACAGCTCTATAAAGGGGGCATAAAAAAACCGGCACTGTGTGCCGGTTTTTGTGCCTGAGTAACTGTCTGTAGAGCACTTTCTGTTTAGAACTATAGAATGGTTAATCCAGTCACGTACAGAACTTCACCTGGTGCTCCGGTGACAGAGCCACCCGGCGCCTCAAGACTGACGGCAACTGCTTTGATCGCTATATCGTGAGTATTCACGGCAAGCGTGCGGGTGATGCGGCCATCTTCAGGCATCAAACCCAGTGACACTGGCGCACTGCCGTCTTCTGGCACAATCCACAATTCGTAATCGTGCTCATCAGACTGCTGTACGGCGTTGGTTGCCTGTACCGTCAGTTCATTACCCGCGACTTCCATTAACCAGAGCGGCTGTTCATCCTGAGTGAACACAGCGACCTGCTCGATCATTGTCTCTGGTATGACTCCAGGAGCGACCGTAGGCTCAGGGCGCATTAAGAACACACCGATTAACAGCACTGCGGCGGTCGCAAAGCCACCCGCCCAGGCCATCACGCCTTTGCCCTGAGGCTCATCATTGGCCGCAGTCTGCGTGGTATCGATAAAGCCGATGCGACGGCTGATTTCCTGCCACACTCTTTCAGGCGGCTGTTGAGCTTCGATACGGCCATTCATTGGCGCAAGTAGCTGCTCCCAATGCCATACCCGTTCACGCACTTTCTGGTAGGCCTGCATCAGACGCACAAAACGGCGGCGAGCCTGCCCCTGCATAGTGCCCATGACATAATCTGCCGCGAGTGCATCAAGACGTTCGTTATTAAGGTAATTCATTCTTCAAGACACCTCTTCAGACGTTGAAGGCCACGACGTATCCAACTTTTCACGGTACCGAGTGGCGTTCCCGTGTGTTCCTGGATCTCTGCGTGGGTCAATCCGCGATAGTACGCCAGGTGGATATACTGCAGATCATGAGTATCAAGCGTTTGCATGCAACGCTCCAGAGCCTGGTTTTCAGGATCCTCTGGTTGCTCCGGTGCGATCAGTTCCGGGGCACCCTCCTCATCGAGAGAATCCTGTCGGTCCTCCTTTGCGCTTTTTGACCTGAGCAAATCGATACATCGATAACGTACGATACTGCTCATCCAGGTCATGACGCTGCCACGTCCCTGGTGATAGTCCCCGGCGTTGTGCCAGATTTTGACGAAGGCTTCCTGTAGCGCCTCTTCAGCCCGCTCAGGAGATCGCATGAGTTGCATAGCAACGCCGTATAACTTCGGCCCCGTCACCTGGTACAACTCCTCAAACGCTGGTCGCTCACCGCGTGCCACCGCCCTGATCAACTGTAGCTGAAATTCTGGATCCATACAGAATAACTCCTTTAATCATAGACATAACTATATACGGACAGTCTGTCTTTTCAGATTAGATGTGTTTCGCACAAGTTGTCGGAAAATGATGCATATCAATACCCCAAGTTACCCGATCTGTAGTCTGATAGTAACCGCCTTACTCATCTTCAGGGGATATCCATGAATATCGAAAGAATACGCACCGACCTGCTCGAGCGACTTGAAGCATTGGAAGCACGATCTGAAAAGGCGTCTCGCCATGCCAGTCATAGGGATGAGCCGCTGTCTGCTGACTTTGAAGAGCAAGCCACTGAATCCGCGAACGACGAGGTGCTTAGCGTGATCGCTGACGAGGCACTGCACGAGGCTGACCAGATCCGAGATGCACTGAAGCGCATCGCCCTTGGCCGATATGGCATATGTGAGAAGTGTGGCGACCAGATCACCGAAGCGCGTCTGATCGCCGTTCCTTACAGCACTCGCTGCATTGAGTGCGCGTGAGTTGATTCAGGCACCAGCTCCGAATTAAATCCGCGCTAATACCCAGTAGCTGCCCAGCATAGCCAGCGCCGCGGACAGATACCGCACCAGTACCTGTCGGTACCAGCCGAGACGTCTCAGGCTGATCAGCAAAGGCATCACCAGCAGAGTAATAGCAACCTGCCCTGCCTCAACCCCCAGGTTAAAGCCAAACAAAGCCCAGCCAATATTGCCTGTACCTGTCGTCAATTCACCGAGTACGCTCGCAAAACCAAACCCGTGAACCAGGCCAAACAGGAAGACAACGACCGCACTGGCTGGCAAATAGGGGCGTAGATTGTGCAGCGCTGCGACAACCACAGAGGCTGCAATAATCAGCTCAACCCAGTAGCCGGGAAGCGCCAGCCAACCCAGAGCACTGGCACTCAGTGTCAGAGAGTGGGCAACGGTAAAGGTCGTCACATAAAGAAGCGCGGTTTTAACACAAGTCCGGACATCAGCCGCTGGCTGCCAGTGCGTTTTCTGCTGAACAAGTACCGACACCAGTAGCAGCGTCAGCAAAAACGCGACATGATCCGGCCCCAGTAAGATATGAATAACGCCCTGTACGAAAAATTCCGCAAACGTCTGCTTGTTCAATTCGCCGGTGGTCATTTCTGGATTAATAGAAAAGCTACCTGAAGCTTCCAGAACCCCCTGACGACTCTGATCGCCTACAGATAAATTCCACAGAAGGCGATGCTCGGGAAGCAGCGAGAAGAATCCGCTGTATGACACCTCAATGCTCCCTTCGGTGCTACAGACATACGTCACCGGAACAATGGCAGACGCCATAGCACCGCGCGCATTATTAAATCTCAGAGGAACACTGAACTGTGGTGCACAGGCTTCGCCACCCTGTTGCACACTAAGATGACGCTCGACGTAGGTGCGTATCTCTGGAGTCATGGCTTTAACCTCGCCCCAAAGCAATTCACCATCGCGATTCTGGTCGAGCCCCAGGCTCTGCTCAAGATCAATCAATTGCCACTGCACAGAACCGCGTAATCCGTCCGTTGTTTCTTTCAGTGTCAGTAACGCGGTACTGCTTTGATGTGCGAATGCTGTAACAGGAAGAAGCGTAAGCAGTAGAAGAAAAATACGTCTCATAATAAATCTCCCTGCACGGCGACATATTGATATTTCTGAGTATTATTTACTTGCGACAGCCAACTCAGATTGCGCGATTCTGCGTTTTTTCCGACCGTTGAAAAGTACAATGAAATTAGTTCTGAGTAGCTTGTATCACGACGTTTTATACGCTGGGTGATACGCTCTTCTGCGTAATCTCTCCAGTAAAAATCGGCACTTGCACTTTGCTGCTCGGCACGTGCAAGCTGAACAATCAAGGCATCATCCGGGTAGTCTGCGTGGCCATAACCTTGCAGTAGAACAGTAACCTCTTCGGGTTTGCCATTTCTCAACAGCGCTTCGCTTCGGTTTACCAGATCAGCAACACTCAGAAGCGCATCATCTGACCAACGTTGGTACAGCGCTTCTACCTGCTCATACTTGCCTTCATTGAGGTAGCTTTTCGCTTTATGGTACAGCGCCCACGCTGTCAGGCTACGGCCTTGCGGCGAGTCATCACTGCTCAGACGTTCGAGCTGAGCGGTGAGGATACCGTGCCCTATGGAGCCGGCGGTCGCCTGCAAACCAATACTGCATACAGCAGCGAGGTCTGACTGCTCAAGCATAATAGACACGCATGCCTCGCGAGCGGCCTTCTGCTGATTTTGTTCACCATACACCTGCGCCATCATCAGGCGAGCACTGCTAAAAAATACAGAACCTGGATCAATTTTCTGGAGCAGAGCGGCGGCTCTGGCAAATTCATGTCTGTGCTGTAAAAGACGTGCGCGGTAGTAGGTTAACTCATCCGCGCTTGCTCCTGGTGCTGCAATTTTCTGTGTCGTTAAACCATCCATCAGCACGTAAATACGATCATAGCGCCAAGATTCGCCGGGCTTGTCGGCAAGGGTAAAGTGCTGTCTTATTTCTTCTATGCGCTGTGCAAAAGTCTGAGGCAGCGGCTTGAGTTCTTCTTTGCTCCAACGTGCAACGACCACATTGTCATCAGGCTCAGACCAGGACGTATCAGCCATTGCAGGTGCTGCCAAAGCCGGCATTAAAATAACTGCCGCAGAAAGACTAAAACAAAGATTTTTAATTAAGCCACTGATTAACATAATTTTTGTCCGTTGATTTTCAGATTATCTGGTGAGAAAAAAGCGGGGCTGCAGAACAGCCCCGAAAGGTTACTCACCCCCAGTGAGATACGAGAAAGAGAACTCGTCAGCGTCGTCAACAATTTCAAGTTCATTTATTTTTACTGGCTCTGAATTTTCAGAGGCCATAAAAATATCGTCGACCAATTCAGTGAGCAGAACTTCCGTCTGTTCAGCCACATCGTCATCCACATCAGGAAGGTCGACAGTCGAATTGTTGTTGCTGCTGTCGGAGCATGCACTTAACAGTGCAATGCTCCCTATCATCAATAAGTTACGCGTTTTCATATAAGACTCCTTACTTCACGGTTGCTGACGTTACGGTGCAGGGTTTACTGATCCTGCAAGTGGCGTCAGCAAGTATGGGAAGGTGTCGTTGACATACGTCGAATCGATCGGAGCCAAGTCAGAGAACGGCTGGTCGCCTGTTGGCGCATCAGCGGGCTCGCATATGCCCAGGTCATCGGTTGCATTACCATCACCATCAAGGTCTACCGGGTGACACAAGGCGCCCATAACTACGCGTAAGGCAATATCAACCACGTCATCGCCAGGGCGGCGGCCGTTAGGGAAACCAGCCAGGTCACCAGCAACCACACCAAAAGCACTCTGATCAGCAGAGGCCGTAGCGGCAATGGCGGTATTCAGGCGTACCATTTCAGAGGCGGTCACAGTCGACATCTGATTCACGCCCGGAAAGCCCGTCAGGAAGGCTGTTACCAGATCGGTACGAGGAATATTCGACGGTGCAATATTGTCAGAGGCACCCAGCGCATCGCGGAACAGAATGTCCAGCAAAGCAGGCAGGGTTGGATGCGTTACGTAATCTGCGAACTGACCATCGTCTTTAGGTTCAGAGGCGTTAAAAGTATCTTTATCGCTCAGACCAATGACGACTTCATTCACCAGCGGCATGCCAAGACGCGAAACCTGAGTCCAGGCACCGCCATTCACTTCTGGCTTAGCGAACGATGCTTCTGGGTTAAGGATACGAGCCTGCTGCTGGCTTGCGCTGGTCCAGGCGCCAATAACGCCATTGCCCGAACCCGTTACGCATGAAATAGGTACTTCGAGCGCAATCGAGGTGACGTTTTTATCTGCCAGGTCATCGTTGGCATCGTCCTGGGCACTGCCATCACCATCCAGTGGAACGTAGTTAACAAGGTCAAATGTTTTACCAAGGTTCACCACAAATGGGTCCTTGCGCTGACCAACAAACACTTTACCGCCCGCGTCACACCCAGGGATGGTCAGGTCGTGAACGAAACCACCTGCGTAAGCGTCATAGTCGGTGAATGATTTCTCACCGATATTATCGAGCGGCTTAGTAAAGGTCGCTTCTCCAGAGCCATCGGTCAGGCTGATAGCAGCACCGGTGCGCCGGTCACCACTGACTTTCTTGATGCTGTATGTTTCATAAAAATTGGCGCTGCCATCGGTATCAACATTGCCAAAATTTTTCAGCGGAATGGCGACATTTTTCTGATTTTCGCCTTCACCGATGGGGAGTGCGACGCCACTGCCCATCGCTCCCAGCATCTGCTGAAAACGGAATTGGAAGGTAATATCTTCAACGGCATCCCCATCATTGTCGATGTGGATCTCGTATAACGCATTCGGGTCCATCGCGAAATAGTTAGGGCCGCCGTAAGCGTCCTGCAGCGGGATATAGTTGGCGACCAGGGTGACATAGTCAGCTCGACCGGTTTCGTAACTGCGAAACGCATAAAAATCCGTTGAGTCGATGGCCGGTAGCCTGGTGACGTTGGGTGCTTCTCGGTGACTCGAAGCGCTTGCGTTCATAGCTGTCAGTGCTGTAATGGCACTGAGCAGAAGTGTGGCGTGCGTTTTCATAACTGCTCCCGATTTCAGGTTCAACACGTTGTGTGTATTTACCTATACGGGGTAGCTCACAAATTGGATGTAATTATTTTCAAAAAAATCAGACTGACGGGAACTCAGGCTCGATGATTACTTCCGAAAGCACCGAATTGGCAACGAAACAATGCTCATGCGCCTTAATGTGCATCGCCTCAACCGAAGCGTCATCCGGTATTTTCTCACCACTGAACTGCACGCGAGGCCTCAATATCAGTGTTGCAATAAAGAACCTGCCATCCTCCCGTTGCGCCAGTACAGCTTCTGCTTCATCGTGATAGGACTCGACAGTCAGGCGTTTTTTTGCGGCCAGCGCGAGGAAAGTCTGCATATGACAGCTGGACATAGCCGCGGCCAGCATCTGTTCAGGATCAGCTCCGACGTCATTGCCAGCACCACCCGCAGGCAGACCCACCTGCGGCTGAAACGCAATATCGTGACGCCGCTCAAACCCTTCGTGAGAGAATTCGCCAACCCGCTGCCAATGAACGTCAACCTTATGTTTCATCGTCGTCTCCTGGCAGCTGTAGGTTACTGCTTGTTGAAGGTGTAGGTCAGTGTAAATGCTCCGCGCAAATCGCCGGGCTTATACCCCCGCGCTTCATCTTCAGGGTAAAGCTCGCTGAGTCTGGCAGCGACCGGCTCTGCGATCTGCTCACCATGACACACCACGCACGGCCCGCCGACAGGAATCGCTTTCATGTAGCGGAAGTGCCCGTCTTGACGAGCAGAGGCCTCCATAGTCGCCAGGTTTTCCCCTGCAGCTGCACGCTGGGCGAAGGATTCGAGCACACCAGCTTCCCACTCGTCGGGCGCATTGTCTGGATTACGGAGTTTCACCGATGTCCGACCGACCTCCCAGCCATCTTTGCTGTTCGCTGTTGCTATCTCTGGTGCTTCCGTATTGCATAAACGGATCGCCGCCAGTGGCCCCTCGGCTTTCATCCCCTGCATCAGGGTTGCTTTGAGGTCCTGAGCAAAAGCTTTTGTCTGAGTCCGAGCTTCAACCAACATATAATCTTCGGAGCTCTCGGCGAGGACACTGCCCGACACGCAAGCCGCCGACAACAGCAGGGTCAATAGGGATATGCTTTTCATTGTCTCCATGTACCGGTTCAGATTAAATTTTGTTGAGCATGCTTACTTGTAGACACTCGGGTCGGTTTCTACGGTGTGGCCTTCCCAGCCATCATAGCCACCCACCAGCATTTTTACGTTAGAAAACCCCATGCGCTTCAGTGTGTGTGCAGCCAGGGTGCTGCGCCCACCATTTTTACAGTACAGCAGGATTTCAGCGTCTTTATCTGCCAGAACAGGGTGATCGGCGACTTTAAACTCGAGCACACCACGAGGCACATTCTCAGCACCGGGCAAGTGACCCATCATGTACTCAGCGGGCTCGCGAACATCAAGCACTTTGACGCCACTATCCAGCATGGCCTGCGCAGTGTCAGCTTCGACAGGGTTGACGGATTCACGCGCTTCGGAAAGCAAGTCTTCTCGGGTCATGACACTCATTAATAAAGCTCCAGTTAATCAATTTCGCCCTATTAAATATAACCACACAGGAATACTCAATGACAACCGGTTTCTGGAAATATCCCGGTTCAGATGACACTCAGCCACCACCAGGCACACCAAAGCATAAGCGGCCAGGCAACATACGGACTGAACAACCAACGCCAGATGGCCATCAGAGGGACATAGCCAACACCGTGAATAAAGCCTGCACTGATTCCCAGCAACCCGAGCGACAATGGCCCATGCTCCAGCTCTCGGGTATCAGTGGCCACCAGCTGCGGCATCGCCAGTAATGCAACTGACAATCCGACAGCCAGCATAAACGACAGGCCCCGTGCCCAGCCCGCATAGAGCGGGCCGTAACGACGATAATCTACCGGCGCTGTCATGGCGCATCATCTGGATCGGGATCGCGATCCAGGTTTTCGTTAACTTCCAGCCAGAGCGCGTTAATCAGGCCGAATGAACAGGCGAGCAGTACGCCCAGAATCCATGCGAAATACCACATTTTCAAGGCTCCTTAATACGTTGAATATTGGTTATCTTCAATAAAATCGGTAGTGAGACGACCCCACATTTTGTAATAACCCCAAGCGGTGTAGCTGAGAATAATGGGGACGAAAATCATCGCCACCCAAAACATAATATGCAGTGTCAGCTGACTTGAGGTGACATCCCACATCGTCAGGGATTGCGATGGTGCAGTACTGGAAGGCATCAGGAATGGAAACAGGCTGAATCCCGCAGTACAGATGATGCCGGTAACCGCAAACGAGCTACTGATAAACGCCAGAGCGCCGCGATTCGCCATGCTGAGTACTGCGGTGAGCGCCAGGCCAGCGAACGCCATTACAGGGGCAATCAGCATCCACGGATATCGGCCGTAGTTATCCAGCCAACCAGCGGCCTGAAGCGCAACGCTTTTCTGCAGCGGTGTTGTCACGCCACCGAGATTCGACGCCGCTTTAATAACGTATCCATCCAGTTGGCTGACCCAGAAACCACCGATAGCAAAGGCCACAGCAACCACCACAGCTAACAGAACTGAAATGCGGCGGGCGCGTTCGTGTACCAGCCCTGCTGTACGCATTTGCAGGTACGTCCCTCCATGCATCGCCAGCATCAGTAAACTCACTACCCCGCACAGCAAGGCGAAAGGATTAAGTAATGCCCAGAAAGAACCGGTGTACGTTGAACGCATAAACTCATCCAACGTAAAAGGAACGCCCAACAGCAGATTGCCGAAGGCCACACCAAACACCAACGCTGGCACAGCGCCCCCGACCGTCAATCCCCAATCCCAGGCATTTCTCCAGCGCGGATCCTGAACCTTTGAGCGATATTCAAATCCGACCGGGCGGAAAAACATGGCAAACAAGACCAACAGCAGTGCCCAGTAAAAACCGGAGAATGCCACGGCATAGACCACCGGCCAGGCAGCGAAAATCGCACCACCGGCGGTAATAAACCAAACCTGATTACCATCCCAGTGCGGACCGATCGTGTTCATCATGACACGACGCTCAGTGTCGGTTTTACCGATCACTTTTAACAGTGCTCCAACGCCCATATCGAAGCCGTCTGTCACCGCAAAACCGATCAGTAAAACGCCAATCAGTACCCACCAGATAATTTTAAGCAGTTCGTATTCCATGATGATCTCCTTACGCCTGAGCCGGTGAAGTCGAAGCAGAGTCGTTTTCCCCGGTCTGCTCCCAGTGATAACGCCCCGTGTGCAAGCTTGATGGACCAAGACGAGCAAACCGGATCATCAGGTACATTTCTGCAATAAGAAGTAGCGTGTAAAAGCCGATAAAGCCCGCGAGACTCATATAGATATCTTCCACTGAGCGCGTAGAAACAGATAAGTGAGTTGGCAGAATACCGCCTATCGACCATGGCTGACGCCCAAACTCGGCGACGAACCAACCCATTTCGCAAGCAATCCAGGGGGCTGGCAGGGCAATAATTAATGCCCTTAATAAATATTTCTGGCGCTCGGCCGTGCCCTTAGCGCTGTAGTAAAAAGAGAGCCCAATCAATACCAGCATAATAAAGCCAAGGCCAACCATAATCCGGAAGGTCCAGAACATTGGCGCTACCCGCGGAATGGAGTTCTGCGCTGCCAGTTTGATCTGCTCTTCGGTAGCATTAACTGGATTTTCAACGTATTTTTTCAGAAGCAATCCATAACCCAGATCATCGACACGAGACCTGAATTCAGCAATGGTTGCCTCAGAACGATCACCGGCTTTAATCTGCGTCAACAGATCGTAGGCCACTATGCCGTTGCGAATTTTTATCTCATGCTCAGCAATGAGATCCTTCAAACCTTTCACTTCTTCTGTGACTGAACGGGTAGCAATCAGGCCAAGAGCATAAGGAATCTTAATCGCATAATCAGTTTCCATATTCTCCTGATCAGGAATACCAAACAAGGTAAATGCAGCTGGGGGTTCGTGGGTTTCCCACTCGGCTTCAATCGCCGCCAGCTTCACTTTCTGAACCTCACCAATTTCATAGCCCGATTCATCACCCAGAACGATAACCGACAGAATGGATGCCAGACCGAAACTGGAGGCAATGGCAAACGAGCGACGGGCGAATGGAAGATCACGCTTCTTCAGCATGTAATAGGCAGAAATAGCCAGAACAAACATAGCCCCGGTCACGTAACCGGCGGATACCGTATGCACAAACTTAACCTGAGCCACAGGGTTAAAAATCACCTCGGAGAAGCTCATCATCTCCATGCGCATGGTATCGAAATTAAACTCGGCTCCTACTGGATTCTGCATCCAACCATTAGCGATCAGAATCCAGAGCGCCGACATATTCGAGCCAATGGCGACCAGCCAGGTCACCATCAAATGCTGCACTTTCGTCAGGCGATCCCAACCAAAGAAGAACAGACCAATAAACGTCGATTCCAGAAAGAACGCCATCAAGCCTTCGATAGCAAGCGGAGCACCAAAAATATCACCGACGTAATGTGAGTAGTAAGCCCAGTTAGTACCGAACTGAAACTCCATCGTCAGACCCGTGGTCACGCCCAGGGCGAAGTTAATACCGAATAACTTCCCCCAGAACTTCACCATGTCCTGATAGACCTGCTTACCCGTCATGACATAAGCAGACTCCATGATGGCAAGAATAAAAGACAACCCGAGCGTGAGGGGCACGAAGAGAAAATGATAAAAGGCCGTAATCGCAAACTGTAACCGCGATAAATCGACCACGCTTTCACTGATCATGATGGATCTCCTTGAGTATCAGAAACCGAGGGATTATCCAGGCCAAAGTGCTCCCGCAGACCTTGCCCTTCGTCACCAACAATGACAGGGTCAGAAAAGAAGAAGTGAGCAATAAGAAATACCAACGCCAACTTGATAATCAGGACAGCGGTAAGCTCTCGGACCAGAGGAATAGAAAATATAGAGCGCCTTTGTTTCAAGTCCTGCTTCAAATCTTGCTTCACGCAGCCTCCATTAGCCGGATGTTCTAGGGCGGTATTATTCCACCTGACCGGGTAGACCGCCTGCGTCATAATGCCGCAGATGGAATATATCTCATTTGGAATATATGATTCCCGGCCAATCATTCTGCCATAGCGGCCGAATCGGATATTGATCCACGGTACAGGCCATCAGAGAATCAACGTATTACCTTTCACAGCATATCTCGCTAGACTGTGCAAACTGCGCACAGCTGGGTTTAAAGGATCAGGGAACACTATGACCAGTGAATTAAGGAAGCATCCGCGTTTCTCGAGCCAGGTAAATGCACGACTGATTCTGAACGACGGAAGTGGCTATGAGTGCCTGATTCAGGACTACTCCCATGCTGGCATGCGTGTTCACTGGCCCCATCAACCAATACCTGAGCAGCATGAACCTATGTTGCTGGAGTTGCAACTGAGTACCCCGGTCAAAGCTGAAGTCGACCTGGTTCATCAGGAACCCGGCGCTCTTGGCGTGCACGTCCACCAGGCAGATGGTCAGTTATTCCTTGATATGCAGGAATACAATCAAACGCGCGCAGGTGAAGGGTTACCCACAGAGCAACGAAACCGCTTCCGCGATATCTTTGGTCATGAAGCCAAGCTGCTGATCGAGCGTATCCCCCGCCAGTGGCTGCCAGAATTTATCGAAGCAACGTACACTAAGGCAGATTTCGCACGCAACACAGCTGAACAACAGCTGTGGATGAAGCTCGAATCGAAGACCCGCGCTAAGGCCGATGAATTTTACCAACGCTTCAGCCAGATTCTCGAACACCAGCTACAACGCTGGCTCGCTGGCGAGGCCAAACTCACTGACGAAAGTGACGAATACGAAGGCGCGGTTGCCCTATCACTCGTTAGACAGAGTGACTTCGAAGACTGGTTAATGGCTAAAGTCACAGCCTCGCACTTGCAGTCGTTCCTGAGTCAGGAGAGTTTTGAACTTCGTCAGCTACTGGACACCCTGTCATCAGCACAGGTCGCAGACTGCTTTAATCCGATTGGCCCTAACACAGTGACAGAAGGATTCCGCGACTGCATTGATGCGCTTGAATTGCCCCACGAAGCACGTGAACTCGCATTCGAGAGTTTTGAGAAAGCCACCGTCGACTTGTTGAAAGCCACGTATCAGGCCTGTATCCGCCAGATTAATATCCCAATTACCTTCCGGTATCGCAAAGCAAAGACCGTGGTCGTTGAGGTGCCAGATGCGCCCGCATCAGATACGACCAGTTCATCGGCCGCAGCGGCAACTGATGACACGAATATTCAGCACAACCGTCGCTCAGACCCTGGGCGTCGCGGCGATTCCATGTTTGATTTTGCACGCCACCAGGGTGAGGCACAGCAGGCCTACGCCAATATCCAACAGCTGCTGACGTTGCGACTAAAGAAGGAAACGGAAGCTAATGGTCAAACGAATAGTCTGCCTGCAGCGAAGCCAGAAGCGGTATCAGAAGTTGTTGAGTCGCTCGACACCAGCACTCCCCTGAGTGAGCAGAATATTGTCGAGCAACTGGAGCAGCAACTCGCCGAACAGGAAAAAAGCCTGCCGGAAGATACCCGCCACGCGATTGATACGGTTGAGCAGGTAACGCGTAACCTGCTTAGCAACCCGAGCATGGCCGAATTCGTCAAGCCCAGCGTCGAACAGCTTGGCTGGCCACTGTTACGCCTGATGCTGGAAGATCCATCCCTGCTGTTCAATCCGCAACACCCGGGGCGACTGATTTTTAACCTTCTGGGGCGTCTCGGGAAAATCACCAGCTCTGGCCAGAAGCGCGTAAAGGCCGCCCTGGAAGAGATGATCGCGCCGATTCTGGAAAACCCCGGTGGCGAACCAAAGCAAATGGAAGAGCTGGTTGAAAATCTTCAGGTGCTGGTGGGTAGCGCAGAGCGTAAGGTTCGCCAGAATACAGACCGGGTCGCAGAGGCCGCCGAAGGCGAGTACCGCCTTTACATGGCGCACAAACGCGTGAACGCGTTAATTGGTCATGATACCTCGGGCCGGACACTGCCCGAATGCGTTATCCGCTGGTTGCAGGAAGGCTGGCAACAAATGCTGTGCCTGCTCTTGCTGAGAGAAGGCCCCGACAGTGCGCGCTTTAAAGGTGCAGTAAAACTCTACCGTCAGGTGATCATTTTGTTCGGCCAGAAAAATGCTGGTCGCTCAGATCTGATGGAGAAATTTACGCCGTTGCTTAATCTCGCTCGCTCCGAACTTGATCAGCTGAACGGTCCACTGCCTCAGCATGAGCAGTGGTACAAAGAAATCATGGAAGCGGCAAGATTACACCTCGAAGAAGGCGATCTGGAACAGGGCATCGACCTGCCTGAGTATAACGAGCCCGAAGAGGAAGAAACCGTCACCGGCAAAGGCGCCCGTCGCGTGCTGACACTTCAGGTAGGTGATCTTCTTTTACTGACAGCCACCGGACAGTCCGTCTCTGTCGCATGGATCGCTGCCGACCAGACACGCTATGCCTGTGTTAATCATACAGGGATGCGGGTGCACGATTACCGGTTTAACGAGCTCGCCCGAGCAATGGAAGACGGCTCAATCAAGCGAATTTACGAGCAGGAAGAGACACCGGTCGATCAGAGTATCGACAAACTTGTACAACAGATTTATTCCGACCTCTCAGCACAGGCCAACACCGATCCACTGACGGGCCTGATTAACCGTCAGCACTTCCTCAGCCTGTTGGCTAATTCCGTTGCCGATGCTCAGAAAAGTGCCTCCGGGCACACCCTTGCAATGATCAACATTGATCAGTTTAAACTGATCAATAAAAACTACGGTGTCGAGCTGGGTGACACCTGCTTGCAGACCTTAGCGACGATCCTGCAGGAAGCTTATCCAGACGCCCTGTGCTCACGGGTGGGCAGCAATGAGTTTGCCGTACTATTGGAGAAGCATGACCTGGAGCAGGCAGAGGCAAGTGCACGCTTGGTATCTGCTCAGGTTGAGAAAGTGAAGATCGATGGTGCTGACGATGCGTTCCATATTACAGTCAGTATCGGCTTGGCGGTGTTATCCGCAGACATTACCGATGCTGCAGATTTACTTGAACGCGCCGAAATCGCCTGTCATCTGGCAAAAGAAAAAGGCACCAATCGAATCGTGCGCTACCAATACGATGACGCATCGCGCGAGCGCCACGAACTCTTTATGAGCTGGGGTAACCGTTTGAGCAAGGCTCTTGAATCCGATTCGCTGCATGTACTTTGCGTACCTGTTGATCCGATTCAGGCACGTTTTAAAGGCATTCTGCAATATGAAGTGACGATTGCCGTTGATGGGGATGACGCACTCGATATTCCACCGCAGGAATTTCTGCAGGCGGCTCAGAACTATAACCGGATGTACGACATTGATCGCTGGGTAATCGACCAGGTGCTCGCCTGGATTGCTAGCAATGAAAACGTAGCCAGCACCATCGAACGCTTTATCATCCGCCTCTCCGGGCGGGCATTCAGCGATGACTCACTGCTCGAATTTCTCACCGAGCAATCGCGCGAACATGATGTGCCTGTTGAGAAACTGTGTTTCGAGCTTAACGAAACAGCCACCATTCACGACCTGACAGATGCCGCCGATTTCATGCATGAGGTACGGAAGTTAGGCTGCAAATTCGTACTTTCTGACTTCGGAACAGGCCAGTCTTCATACAACTTCCTGAAAGCATTACCTGTCGACTTCGTGAAGATTGACCGCAACTTTATAGACGGCCTGCACTCCAGCTCAGCTGACTATGCGCTGATTAAGTCAATTCAGGAAATCGCCCAGTTCATGGCGAAAAAGACAATCGCTGAGCATAGTGAAAATGACGTCGTATGGGAGATTCTACGCGGTATCGGAATCGATTTCGGTTTACGCTCCGTACAACAGGCGACGCCGCTTCGCTACATGGCGGAAGTCTGAACGCCAGCGGGTGAAACCACCCACTGGCCAGTGTACAATCGCCACACACTTTTTTTGGCGACGGCACAATGAAATCGATTACCGTTCTGGCATTTTCTCTTCTGCTGGGGGCTTGCTCTGTCACCCAGTTGCCTGACAACCTGTCTCGAGCGATGCTCAATCAGGACGACCCTGAAGTCGTTGCCGATGGCGCACCAGCGTATCTGCTGATGCTGGATGCCTTGATTCTTACTTACCCTGAAAACGAACGTTTCCTGCTGGCCGGAGCGCAACTATACGGTGCCTATGCTGGCGTCTTCGCGCAGGATGAAGCTCAGGCACAGTCGATGGCAGACAAGGCGCTAGAGTATGCCAGGCGCGCTCTTTGTGAGTACGACACCGATGCCTGCGACCTCGTGGATGGGCCAGCCGATGAGCTGAAAAAAGGCCTGGCCTTAAATTACGATGAAGACGACGTCGATATTTTCTACGCATACGGTGCCGCTTGGGCGGGCTGGATACAGGCGAATACCAGCGACTGGAATGCGATTGCTCAGGTCAGCAAAGTGAAAAACCTGATGGAGTGGGTCGAAGGATATGACGAAGGCTACGACAACGCCACGGTACAGGTATACCTGGGCGTACTGACCACTCAGCTACCACCGTCCGTCGGTGGTAAGCCTGAAATTGGTAAGGCCCATTTCGAAAAAGCCATCGCTCTGAGTGACGGTAAGCACCTGATGGCGAAGGTACTTTATGCCAAGCAATACGCCCGCCTCATGTTTGAACAGGAACTCCATGATGAACTGCTCCAGCAGGTCATTGATGCAGACCCTTATGCCGAAGGGCTGACTTTGATTAACCGCCTGGCCCAACGTCAGGCCGACCGTTTACTAGCAGAATCCGCTGACTACTTTGAGTGAGATACCTATGAGAATTTTTGCATTCCTCCTGCTGCTCGGCAGCATGCTGACACCTTCAGTACACGCCGCGACACTGAAGATAGCGACACTGGCCCCGGATGGCACAAGCTGGATGAAAGTAATGCGTCAGGCCGCTGCCGATATCAAAGCCGAGACTGAAGGCCGGGTGAAAATCAAATACTTCCCCGGTGGTGTTCAGGGCAGTGACAAAAGCGTTCTGCGTAAAATGCGCATTGGCCAGCTTCAGGGCGGTGCCATCGCTACAGGCTCGCTGATTAATATTTCACCGGCTTCGCAGCTGTATAACCTGCCGTTTACCTTTCGCACATTGGAAGAAGTCCGCGCTATCCGCGAAGAGTTTGACCCATATATCGTCAGCGAGCTGGCGAAAGAGGGCTACGTTGTTCTTGGCATCTCTGAAGCCGGTTTCGCTTACATGATGTCTGACGAGCCTATCCGTACCTCGGACGATGCGCGCAAACAAAAAGTCTGGGTGCCAGAAGGTGATCTGATCGGTGAAACGACGTTTGAAAATGGCGGTGTTGAGCCAATTTCTCTGCCTCTCTCTGACGTTTACACCAGCCTTCAGACGGGCCTGATCGACACCATCGTGGTGAATGCCTCCTCAGCTATCGCACTCCAGTGGCACACCAAAGTAAATTACGTTACTGATTTCCCACTGCTGTTTCTGACCGGCACCATCATTGTCGACCAGAAGGCATTCCGTAAAATCAGTACCGAAGATCAGGCTGTCGTTAAGCGCATTATGGCCGAAGCCTTTGCCTCTATGGACGCTCAGAACGAAACAGACGAAGCCGGTGCCCGTGATGCACTGGCCCAGAATGGCGTCGAATTTGTTGAGCTGTCTGAAGAAGATAAGCAGGCCTGGGAAGAACTGGCGACCGGTGTTGTTGATGAACTGGCAAGCAAAGAAATTTACCCGGTTGAAGTCTTTAAGCGTTTACAGCAACGCCTTGAAGAGATGCGTCAGGAGCCTTAATGAAACGATTGGTTCAGTGGCTGCACCGTCTTGAAGACAGCGTGCTGGTCTTACTTCTGCTGGCGATGATTCTTCTCGCCGGCTACGACATTCTGGCCCGCTCAATTTTTGGCGGCGGCGTGTCATGGATTCCGCCACTGCTGCGCGTCATGGTCTTATGGATCGGATTGCTCGGTGCGTTACTGGCAACCCGCTCACGTGAACATATCAGTATTGACCTGATATCCAGACTGGGTGGTCCGACACTGAACCGTATCGCTTCTACCATCACTCTGTTGTTTGCCGCCGTTGTCTGCGGCCTGGTTGGCTGGTTCTCAGGCCAGTATGTACAGCTCGCTTTTGAATTTCAGGATATCGCCTTTGCTGACATTCCGGCGTGGCCGCTGCAGCTCATTATTCCATTCACGTTTGGCTTGATGGGCCTGCGCTTTTTCATCCAGGGCATTGCCGCCGCCACCGGTAAGGAACAGACAGCATGAGTATTCTCGTTACGGCGCTCCTGCTGCTACTGGCACTGGCGGGCGCGCCTCTGTTTGCTGTGATCGCCGCCTCGGCTATGTGGGGTTTCTTCCAGACGGATGTTGACCTTCAGGTTATGGCCGTGGAGATTTACCGGGTCGCTGAAATGCCGGTTCTGATCGCCATTCCGCTTTTCACCTTTGCAGGCTACCTGATGGGTGAAAGCAAGGCGCCACAGCGTCTGGTGCGCATTACAGATGCCTTCCTGGGCTGGATGCCTGGTGGCCTGGCCATTGTTGCTCTGGCTGCCTGCGCACTCTTTACTGCCTTCACCGGAGCCTCGGGTGTGACCATTGTGGCCTTGGGTGCGCTGTTAGTCCCGGCGCTGCAAAAAGCCGGCTATCGTGAAAACTTCAATCTCGGCCTGGTGACCACGTCAGGTTCTCTGGGTCTGCTGTTTGCGCCATCGCTGCCGCTAATTCTGTACGGTGTCATCGCTCAACAAATGTCACTGGAAACCCCGGTCAGTATTGATGACCTGTTTCTTGCCGGCATTTTACCGGGGCTGCTGATGCTCACCGCGCTGTCCCTTTATAGCGCCTGGCAATCGCGTCACCTACCGAAATCAGACCAGACGTTTGATCGTGCTGAAGCATGGGCTGCGATCAAAGACAGCGCTTGGGAAATCCCCCTCCCGTTCGTCGTTCTTGGTGGTATCTACGGCGGTTTCTTTGCCGTCTCAGAAGCGGCCGCAATCACTGCATTCTATGTACTGATCGTGACTGTAGTGATTCGCCGGGAAATTACCTTTACGCAGCTTCCTGTTGTCATGCGCGACTCGATGAAACTGGTGGGAGCCATCCTGCTGATTCTGGCAGTATCGCTGGCATCGACCAACTACATGATTGATGCAGGCGTACCTGAGAAAGTCTTTGATACGATTCAGGCGCATGTCACAGACGGATTTACCTTCCTGTTACTGCTGACAATATTCCTGCTGATTCTCGGCATGATGCTGGATATTTTCTCTGCCATCGTGATCATGATTCCGATTATTCTGCCAATTGCGGTACAGTACGGAATTCATCCGGTTCATCTGGGTATCCTGTTTCTCGCGAATATGCAGCTTGGATACTTTACTCCACCAGTCGGGATGAACCTGTTTATTGCAAGTTTCCGTTTTAACAAGCCAGTCATGACCTTATATCGTGCGACCTTGCCGTTCTTCTTTATTCTTCTGGCAACCGTTCTGATCATTACTTACTGGCCGGGATTAAGTCTGCTTCTTGTGGAGTAACGACATTTCATGATGAATGCCTGACCCTTCTTTACCGCGCCTTGCCCCTGTTTACCGAGGCCAGGCGTAAAGTAGAAGTCATTGGCATCTGCCATGTTCATGATCGCCACTTCATAGCGGCACCCAATTTAAGCGGGCCCCTGTTTCAGGGTTGCCCGCTCTTTTTTTGAGGTACATAACATGTCGATGATGCAGTCTGTTATGCGTCGGCTGGTCACCCTGACCGTCAAATCGCAGCTGAACCCCAGGGTTCCAGTCACCACTCAACGTAAGCGCCTCGATCTTCTGCGCTTCACACCGATGCCTGGCGGAATAAAAGAGTCTCATACCGAGCTTGCTGCTATCCCAACACGTCGCCTGACACCGACCCCCTGCTACGGTGCCATCCTGTATTTGCATGGAGGCGCGTATTGCACCGGCTCGCCCGACAGCCATCGTGAAATGGTCGGGCGCATTGCCCGTACGACAGAGCGAGAAGCGTTTATCCTGGATTACCGCCTGGCACCAGAAGCTCCCTACCCGGCAGCACTTGATGATGCCTTAGCGGCGTATACAGACCTCCTGTCGCGTCATCAGGACATCGTCATCATGGGAGATTCTGCCGGCGGAGGGCTCGCGATGGCATTGGCCGAAGCCATCAGTAAAACTGACTATGCTCAGCCCAATGCGATGGTGCTGATGTCGCCATGGTGCGACCTGACCTGCAGCGGACTTACCATCGAAAGCAATCGCCGTATCGACCCTATGCTGCATCCTTCGTGGCTGACATCGTCGGCGGAGATGTACGCCGCCGATATTCCCAAGAGCACGCCCGGACTGTCACCATTATTCGGTGATATGAGCGGTTACCCGCGCACGCTTATTCAGGTCGGTTCTGATGAGATCCTGCTCTCTGATTCAACACGTGCAGAAACGGCAATGAAAGAAGCCGGTGTCGACGTCACTCTTCAGATTTCTGAAGGTATGTGGCATGTATTCCAATTCCACGCTGCTTTCCTGAAGTCATCTAAGAAAGCAGTTTATAGAATTGGTGAATTTCTTCGGCAATAACGCAAGACCGTGAAATAGAAATGCTGCACTGAATTGACTCCAGTGCAGCATCCGCGGATCAATATTTAATTAATCAGAACGAATAATTAAAGGTCAGATTCGCATTGCGCGGAGCACCATAGATAGCACCTGACTGAATACCGGTGACGTATTTTTCATTCAGAATGTTATCTACGTTAAGTTTCAGTTTAGCCTGCTCGTTAATCGCATAGGCTGCGAAAGTGTCCACAACCATATAGGCATCCTGCCTGTTTGCATTTTCTTTGTACGCATCAGACTTCCATGTCGCCTTTGCGCCTAATCGCACCGCCGGTGCAAACGGTAATACTGAATCATAACGCGCTTTCCATACAGTACGAGGAATCCAGGTCGAGGTGTTATCGCCGTTGTCATCGGTCACGCGCAGGCGTGTAACACCAACGGCGAGATTAGAGCCCTCTGTCACTTCACCGGAGATTTCGGCTTCAAAGCCCTTTGAGTTAACGTCCGCAGGCACGTAGTAGGTCGTTGTGTCCTCACGCTGACCGCCAACGATGGCTACTCCTTGCTGCTCAGCCTTGAAGACGGCAAAGGTTGCTAACACGCGGTCGTTAAAGAACTCAGCCTTAGCACCCGCCTCATAGTTGACGCCTTTCATCGGATCAAGATAGTCACCGTTGATATCACCACTGTCCTGGTTCTGATAAATATCTGAGTAAGACACATAAGTAGTAAGATCATCAGTGACGTCCCAGGTCAGACCGGCATAAGGGCTGGTTTCCTCAAGATCAGGATAATAAGTACTTTCCGTCGTCGACCCATAGATCGAGCTGCCTTCACGTTTTAGCTTAATCACGTTAACGCCAGCAATAAGGTTGAGAGTGTCGGAAAGACCAAACCGTGAGGAGGCATAGAAGCGACTCAGTGACTTCTCGCCATCGCCACGCTTTTCTTTAGCGCCGAATACGGGCTCCGGATAATCATCGCCGTCGTATTCATCAAACGCGGGATAGGGAAGGAAACTACCCGATTGCACAGGCCGGTTATACGTTGTGTTCTCGTCTTCAATCTGGCTGGCGCCAACAAGAACGCTGTGGTAATTGCCAAAGGCTTCGAACTCACCAGAAAGATTCACATCAAACACGAGAGACGACTTTTCTGTATAACCCGCATAAGGCCAACCCACTAACCCTGTATTGTCGTCATTCAGGCCCCCACCCAGGGTGTAAGCATAAAGAAGGCGACTCTGACCATCGTAGCTATTTGCATGGACGCTGGCCTTGGCTTCCCAGCCCGAGCCCAAACTATGAAGATACTCAACGAATGTATTTCGGCTTTTGGAATTCCAATACGTCCAGTCAGCCGACGGAGAAGAGGAAACGTCAAAATCGGCATAACCGCCGTTAGCGTAATTAAGGGTTAATGAGCCCCACATTGGTGAGTCCTGCTCACTGTTCTGGAAGCTCGATCCAAAGGTCAGAATACCGTTTTCGCCTATCTGGCCATCGACGACCCAATACAGTGAAGTGCGGCGGGTTTCAAGGTCGCGGATGTGCGAGTTCTTATTTTCCTGAACGGCGACAACACGTCCGGCCCAGCGACCATCGCTGGTAAGTACCTTGTTACCGTCGACCCCCAGTCGGACCTGGTTATAAGAACCAAGCGTAAATAGAATTTCCGCTTCGTCCTCGTTAGTCGGACGCTTACGTACATAGTTGATTGTGCCGGATGAATTACCGACGCCTGTTAACAGACCGTTTGCCCCTCTGACCAGTTCAATACGCTCGAAAAGGAAGGTGTCCTGTTGACCAAGAACAGTACCGTAGTCGTTGCTGGTACCAAGACCATCAACCTGCGTCAGCTGGATCTCAAAGCCTCTGGCATTGTAGGAAGTCCGGTTAGTCTCGTACTCCTGTACATCAATGCCATTCATCATTTTAAGCGCATCATTCGTCCCAGAAGCGTCGTAGAGACCCATCGCCTCATCATCGAGAATGGTAATGGACTGCGGCGTATCTTTTAGCGACAGTGGCAAACCGATCGCTCCCTTAGATACGCGATCATCGCGCACAGCGGTAATGGAAACCGCATCAAGCTCTACCGATTTAGTGGATGTGCTGTCTTCAGCCACCACGAGTGGCGAAAGTGTCGTCGCCAGGATGGCGGCGGCAAGTGGAGTGCGAATACTAAACATAACGACTGCCTTCAGTGAGAAGTAAAAACTCAGGCGCAATATGTCTGCACCGAGAGAACGGCAGTGATTCTAACCACAGCGCGAATAAACGTAAAGGCGAATCGTTCGCGTTATTATTTTATTTGGTAAATATTTTAACCTATAAAAAAACCCGCACTAGGCGGGTTTCTTCAAACTGAATACTTCAGCTTAGTCTTCTGTGACTACGTCTTCTGCTTCAACAACAGGACGGTCAACCAGTTCAACGAATGCCATAGGCGCGTTGTCACCGGCACGGAAGCCACATTTCATAATGCGAATGTAGCCGCCAGGACGGTTCTGGTAACGAGGACCAAGATCAGTAAACAGCTTACCTACTGCTTCTTTGCTGCGAGTGCGAGCAAAGGCCAGACGGCGGTTAGCAACTGAATCAACCTTTGCCAGGGTGATCAGTGGCTCAGCTACACGACGCAGCTCTTTCGCCTTTGGCACAGTAGTCTTGATGATTTCATGCTCGAACAGGCTCACAGCCATGTTTTTAAACATAGCCTGACGGTGTGAACTTGTGCGATTGAAGTGGCGACCACTTTTACGATGACGCATGGTTTTATTCCTTCACTACTTACGCAAGAACTTTGTCGTCGTTGCGGAGGCTGGCAGGTGGCCAGTTCTCGAGGTGCATACCCAACGACAGTCCGCGTGATGCGAGAACGTCTTTGATTTCAGTCAAAGACTTCTTACCCAAGTTAGGTGTCTTCAGCAGCTCAACTTCAGTGCGCTGGATCAGATCACCAATGTAGTAGATGTTTTCAGCCTTCAGACAGTTAGCCGAGCGAACGGTCAACTCCAGATCGTCCACAGGACGCAGGAGAATCGGATCAATCTCTTCTTCTTCGCGAACCTGTTCAACGACTTCGTCGTTTTCAAGGTTAACAAAGATAGCCAACTGCTGCTGCAGGATGGTCGCGGAACGACGGATTGCTTCTTCCGGATCGATGGTGCCATCAGACTCCAGATCGATGATCAACTTATCCAAGTCAGTACGCTGTTCCACACGAGCGCTTTCGACGCTGTAAGAAACACGTTTAACCGGGCTATAAGTTGCATCGAGCTGCAATTTGCCAATCGCCTTGGTCTCTTCATCGCTTTGGTTGCGAGCTTCTACAGTCTCGTAACCACGGCCAGAATCGATCCGCAGGGTCATTTTCAGTTCAGCGCCTTCACCCAGGTGAGCGATGACGTGATCCGGGTTGGCAATTTCAACACCATGATCCAGTTGAATATCAGCAGCTGTCACTGTACCCGGACCAACTTTGGTCAGAGTCAGGTTCGCGTCGTCACGTTCATGCAATTTGACCGCTACACCTTTGAGGTTCAGCAGGATTTCAATTACATCTTCCTGAACGCCGTCGATAGCGCTGTACTCATGGAGTACACCTTCGATTTCACATTCGGTGATTGCTGCGCCTGGCATAGACGACAGCAGGATACGACGTAACGCGTTACCCAGAGTATGACCAAAACCACGCTCCAGCGGCTCAAGTGTTACCTTGGCATGGGTACCGGATACTTCGTCCACCTGGATGTTACGAGGTGTCAAAAATTCATTAACTGCACGCTGCATAGCTGCCCCTTAAGTTCCTCTATTACTTAGAGTAAAGTTCCACGATGAGGTTTTCGTTGATCTCTGCTGGGAGATCAGCGCGCTCAGGAACTGCTTTAAAAGTTCCTTCCATCTTGCCGGCATTCACATCAATCCAACCGCAGTCAGCACGCTGACCAGCCAGATCGAGTGCAGTCTTGATGCGATCCTGAGACTTTGACTTCTCACGGACAGCTACCACATCACCGCCTTTAACCTGGAAGGAAGGAATGTTAACGGACTGACCATTAACAGTGATTGCTTTGTGAGACACCAGCTGACGTGCTTCAGCGCGGGTAGAACCAAAGCCCATACGATAAACAACGTTATCCAGGCGTGATTCCAGCAGCTGCAGCAGGTTTTCACCGGTTGCACCTTTACGACGAGCAGCTTCTTTGTAGTAGCTACGGAACTGCTTCTCGAGGATGCCATACAGACGACGGACTTTCTGCTTCTCACGAAGCTGCAGACCGTAGTCAGAAAGACGACCACGACCAGCGCCATGAACGCCAGGCTTGGTTTCTAACTTACATTTTGTGTCCAGAGCACGGACGCCACTTTTCAGGAACAGGTCAGTTCCTTCACGACGCGCGAGCTTACACTTAGGACCAATATAACGTGCCATTATTGAGCCTCCTTATACGCGACGTTTCTTAGGTGGACGACAGCCGTTATGTGGGATCGGAGTAACATCAGTGATGTTAGTGATCTTGTATCCACATGCATTCAGGGCACGAACAGCTGATTCACGACCTGGACCAGGGCCTTTGACCTCTACATCCAGATTCTTCAGGCCGTACTCTTTAGCGGCTTCTCCAGCACGTTCTGCTGCAACCTGTGCGGCAAACGGCGTGCTCTTACGTGAACCACGGAAACCAGAGCCACCTGCGGTTGCCCATGAAAGAGCGTTACCCTGGCGGTCGGTGATGGTCACGATAGTATTGTTAAAAGAGGCGTGGATGTGCGCGATGCCATCGACGACCGTCTTTTTAACTTTTTTCTTCGTTGATCTTTGTGGCTTAGCCATTTTTAAATCCTGCTTTTAATATCAACACTGCAACAAGTCGAATGCAGCTACACTAAAAGAGCAGATCCGAGTAATAAATTACTTACGGATCGGCTTGCGCGGACCCTTACGGGTACGTGCATTAGTTTTAGTACGCTGACCACGAAGTGGCAGACTGCGACGGTGGCGGATACCACGGAAACAACCCATGTCCATCAGACGCTTGATGTTCATCTGAGTCTCGCGACGCAGATCACCTTCAACTGTGAACTTACCTACTTCGTTACGAACAACATCGAGCTGATCTTCGCTCAGGTCACCAATTTTGGTGTCTTCAGCGATGCCAGTAGAGGCGCAGATCTGCTTCGCAGTCGTCTTACCAATGCCATAGACATAGGTCAGAGAAATAACTGCATGCTTGTTGTCAGGAATGTTGACACCGGCAATACGGGCCATGTCTAACTCCGTTACACTTACTTAATGAAAGGGCGGCGAATACTACAGGTCGCCTGCTTAAAAAGCAAGCGACCTGTTTTCAGCCACCCGGCCTTGTCAGGATTGACCTGACTCGTCAGGGGTTTAGCCCTGACGCTGTTTGTGCTTAGGATCTGTACAGATCACTCGCACACTGCCGTTACGGCGAATGATTTTGCATTCACGGCAGATTTTCTTTACAGATGCACGTACTTTCATGACGTTCTCCTGTATACGGTACGCGCCTTATCGGCGAGTACCATATTGATGTAAATTAGACTTCTTCATCAGTGATTCATACTGATGCGACATCAGGTGCGATTGAACCTGAGCCATGAAATCCATCACGACGACGACCACAATCAGCAGCGATGTGCCACCGAAGTAGAAGGGTACGTCAGCACCAATAACCAGCAGCTGAGGCAACAGACATACAGCGGTAATGTAGAGAGAGCCAAACAGTGTCAGGCGACCCAATACAGTGTCGATGTAGTTTGCGGTCTGCACACCTGGGCGGATACCCGGGATAAACGCACCAGACTTCTTCAGGTTTTCAGCCACTTCACGCGGATTGAACATCAACGCAGTGTAGAAGTAGCAGAAGAAGATGATGCCTGCAGAAAACAGCAACAGGTAAAGCGGCTTATCAGGCGCCAGCAGCATGCTGAAGTCCTGAAGGTATTCAGCCATCACACCTTCACCCTGGCCGAACCATTGCCCCAGAGAGGCAGGGAACAACAACAGAGAAGACGCGAAGATCGCTGGGATAACGCCCGCCATGTTCAGCTTCAGTGGTAGGTGGCTGGTTTGAGCAGCGAACACCTGACGACCTTGCTGACGCTTGGCATAGTTGATCGTAATCCGACGTTGGCCGCGTTCAACGAACACGACAAACGCGATAACGGCAACCGCCAGGAGAGCGATACCAAGCAGCAGAACGATGTTTACCTCACCCGTACGGGCAGATTCAAACGCCTGCGCCAACGCTGATGGCAAACCAGCCACAATACCTGCAAAAATAAGAATAGAAATACCGTTACCGATGCCTCGCTCGGTTACCTGTTCGCCCAGCCACATCATGAATACCGCGCCCGCCACGAATGATGGGATAGCTGCGATATAAAAATCAGGACCAGTCGAGAAAGTAACACCCTGGCTTGCCAGACCTGCGGATACACCGAAGGCCTGGAGTGTTGCCAGAAGCACAGTCCCGTAACGGGTGTATTGGGTAATCTTACGACGCCCCGCCTCACCTTCTTTCTTAAGCTGCTCAAGCTGTGGGCTCACCGCGGTAAGCAACTGCATGATAATCGACGCAGAGATGTAGGGCATGATACCCAACGCAAGAATACTCATACGTTCCAGTGCACCACCAGAGAACATATTGAACATTTCCAGGATCGTGCCCTGGTTCTGATCAAACAATCTCTCGAGTGCTTCTGGGTTCATCCCAGGTACCGGAATATGGGTACCAATGCGATATACAATAATTGCCAGAATCACAAAACGGATGCGAGCCCAAAGCTCGCCCATTCCGTTCTGCATCCCTGCCGGGAGTGAGCCTTGCTTAGCCATTAGTCTTCGACCTTACCACCCGCTGCTTCAATAGCAGCTTTAGCGCCTTTAGTAACTTTCAGACCTTTAACAGTCACAGCTTTGCTGAGTTCGCCAGACAGAATTACGCGAGCTTCTTTAATCTTCTCGCCAATTACGTCAGCAGCTTTCAGAGCTGCCAGGTCAACAGTCTCGCCTTCTACCAGTGTCAGTTCGTTGAGACGGATCTCAGCAACGTACTGTGCTTTACGTGAAGCAAAGCCAAACTTTGGCAGACGACGGTGAATAGGCATCTGACCGCCTTCGAAGCCTGGAGCTACTTTACCGCCAGAACGTGATTTCTGACCTTTGTGACCACGGCCGCCGGTCTTACCCAGACCAGAACCGATACCACGACCAACACGCTTAGCAGTAGGCTTAGAACCAGGAGCCGGGCTCAATTCGTTGAGACGCATATTACTCCCCTTCTACCTTAACCATGTATTGAACTTGATTGATCATGCCACGCACAGAAGGAGTATCTTCCAGCTCAACAGTGTGACCAATACGACGCAGGCCCAGACCTTTCATGGTCTCGCGGTGCTTTGGCAACTTGCCAATAGTACTGCGGGTCTGGGTAACTTTTACGGTTTTCTTAGCCATGTCAGATTACCCCAGAATGTCTTCAACTGACTTGCCACGCTTAGCTGCAACCTGCTCAGGTGATTTCATCTGCGCCAGACCGTTAAAGGTCGCGCGAACTACGTTCACCGGATTAGTTGAGCCATAGCACTTGGCCAGTACGTTTTTAACACCAACCATTTCCAGAACGGCACGCATCGCACCACCGGCGATAATACCGGTACCTTCAGATGCAGGCTGCATGAAGATGCGCGAACCTGAGTGCACGGCCTTAACCGGGTACTGCAGAGTCGAACCGTCCAGCTGGACGTCGATCATGTTGCGCTTAGCCTGTTCCATTGCTTTCTGGATTGCAGTTGGTACTTCGCGGGATTTACCACGACCAAAGCCAACGCGACCGTTGCCATCGCCTACCACAGTCAGAGCTGTGAATGCGAAGATACGACCACCTTTAACTACTTTGGCTACGCGGTTCACCTGAACCAGCTTTTCCTGCAGTTCGCTTTCGTTACGTTCGTTGTTACGTTCGTTATTCGCCATGATCTACCCCTTAGAATTCCAGGCCGCTTTCACGAGCCGCGTCAGCCAGAGCTTTAACACGACCATGGTATTTGAAACCGGAACGATCGAACGCTACTTTGGTCACGCCAGCTGCTTTCGCACGCTCTGCGATCAGTTGACCAACTTTGGTAGCTGCAGAAACATTACCAGTGATTTCGCTACGCAGATCAGCTTCTACAGTAGAAGCAGTTGCCAGTACGGTTGCGCCGTTAGCAGCAATGACCTGAGCGTAGATGTGTCTTGGTGTGCGGTGTACGCACAGACGTACCGCGCCTTTGTCACGGATGTTAGTCCGTGTTTTCGCGGCACGGCGCAGACGAGCTTTTTTCTTCTCATTCATGGCCTAGCCCTTACTTTTTCTTGGCTTCTTTACGACGCACATTTTCATCAGCATAACGAACACCCTTACCTTTATAAGGCTCTGGTGGACGATAGCCACGGATCTCAGCAGCAACCTGACCAACCTGCTGTTTGTCGATACCTTTGATAACGACTTCAGTCTGGCTTGGGGTTTCGGCAGTTACGCCTTCAGGCAGTGCATAATCAACAGGGTGAGAGAAACCCAGAGACAGATTCAGAGTATTACCGGCTGCTTTCGCACGGTAACCAACACCCTGAAGAATCAGTTTCTTCTCAAAACCAACGCTGACACCAGTAACCATGTTGTTAACCAGTGACCGGAAAGTACCGGCAAGAGCGTTAGCCTGTTTGTCGGCAGACTTAGGCGCGAACTTCAGTTCGTTCTCTTCCTGGCTGATCGCCACAGAAGCGTGAACGTCGAGTTCAAGCTGACCCTGTTTGCCTTTAATAGTGATCTTGTCGTCAGCCAGCTTGACTTCAACGCCAGCTGGGATTGCGACAGGAGCTTTTGCTACGCGAGACATCGATAAACTCCTTAGAATACAGTCGCAATGACTTCGCCGCCAACACCCGCAGCACGGGCAGCGCGGTCAGTCATTACGCCTTTAGAAGTTGAAACGATGGCAACGCCCAGACCAGCCTCAACTTTAGGCAGCTCGGTAGTACCACGGTACTGACGCAGACCAGGACGGCTAACGCGCTGGATGCGCTCAATAACCGGCTTGCCTTCGTAGTATTTCAGGTCGATAGTCATAGTAGGCTTAACCTCACTATCGACAGAGAAGCCAGCAATGTAGCCTTCAGATTCGAGAACCTGAGCTACAGACTTCTTAATCTTTGAAGACGGCATGCTTACATTCGTATGACCAGCTTGCTGGGCATTACGAATGCGGGTGAACATATCCGCCAACGTATCTTGCATACTCATTTGTATTTTCCTCGGTTGTACAGCGCCCCTCTCCCCATGCTCGCCTGGATAAAATCCTGAGACGACAATACTCCGCCAATCCGAGCTGCTAAGCAGAACAAGGATTTGGCAGAGTAAAGAGAAGCACACCTGAAATCAGGCGCGCATTCTACACGAGTTGGGAATTGCTTACCAACTAGCTTTTTTCAGACCTGGCACGTTACCTTTCATGCCTTCTTCACGCAGTTTAATGCGTGACAGCTTGAACTTGCGGTAAACGCCGTGCGGACGGCCTGTCATCTGACAACGACGCTGCAGACGGCTTGGTGACGAATCACGTGGCAGCTGCTGCAGAGCCTGTTGTGCGTTCCAGCGATCTTCATCAGAAGACGCTGGGTTTTTGATGATGGCTTTCAGTTCTTCGCGCTTGGCAGCGAACTTGGCAACCAGTTTTTCACGCTTCAGCTCGCGCTGCTTCATGCTAATTTTGGCCATGATTCACTCCTCAGTTGCGGAACGGGAACTGCAGCGCTTTCAGCAAAGCGCGGCCTTCATCGTTTGTTTTAGCCGTAGTGGTGATGGTGACATCCATACCGCGAACCTTGTCTACTTTATCGTATTCAATTTCCGGGAAGATGATCTGTTCCTTCACACCCATGCTGTAGTTACCACGTCCGTCGAATGACTTAGGGTTAATACCACGGAAGTCACGCACACGTGGCAGAGAGATATCTACCAGGCGATCCATGAATTCCCACATACGATCACGACGCAGGGTAACTTTACAGCCGATCGGCCAGCCTTCACGGACTTTAAAGCCCGCGACTGATTTACGTGCCTTAGTAACAACAACTTTCTGACCAGCAATCAGTTCCATATCGGCAACCGCGCTGTCCATCAGCTTTTTGTCACCCAGTGCTTCACCAACACCCATATTCAGGGTGATTTTAGAAACACGTGGCACTTCCATCGGGTTTTTGTAACCAAACTCTTCAGTCAGCTTGGCTACTACTTCATTCTTGTACAGGTCTTTTAAACGTGACATAGCAGTATCCAGTCCTATCAGGCGTCAACTTGATCGCCAGTAGATTTGAAGATACGTACCTTGCTTTCACCGTCAACCTTGAAGCCAACACGGTCAGCTTTCTCGGTTTTCGGGTTCCAGATGGCAACGTTAGAAACCTGAATGCTGGCTTCTTTTTCAACGATGCCGCCTGGCTGCTGCAGGTACGGGTTTGGTTTCTGGTGTTTTTTCACCATGTTAATACCAGAGACAATCAGACGACCGTCGGCCAGTACTTTCTGTACTTTGCCGCGCTTGCCTTTGTCTTTACCAGCAATAACAACTACTTCGTCATTTCTGCGAATTTTCAACATTTCACTGCTCCTTAAAGCACTTCAGGCGCAAGGGAAATGATCTTCATGAACTGCTCAGAACGCAGTTCACGAGTCACAGGACCGAAGATACGCGTTCCAACTGGTGCGTTAGACGCATTCAGCAGTACGGCAGAGTTGGTGTCGAAACGGATGATTGATCCGTCAGGACGACGTACACCTTTACGGGTACGAACAACAACTGCGTTCATTACCTGGCCTTTTTTAACTTTACCGCGTGGAATTGCTTCCTTCACGGATACCTTGATCAGGTCACCGATGCCGGCATAACGACGATGAGAGCCGCCCAGTACTTTAATGCACTGAACACGCTTCGCGCCGCTGTTGTCGGCAACGTCAAGCATGGTTTGTGTCTGGATCATGCCTATCGCTCCTAACTACGTGCGCCCGGTATTAAACCTTGGCGGCGCGCTCGTCGATTGATACCAGCGCCCAAGTCTTATTTTTAGACATAGGACGCGACTCTTTTACTGTAACGGTGTCGCCAATCTGACACTCGTTATTGGCATCGTGTGCCATTACTTTCGTGGAGCGCTTAACGAACTTTTTATAGATCGGGTGCTTCACGAAGCGTTCAACCAGCACAGTCACGGACTTGTCCATCTTGTTGCTGACAACGCGGCCGCTCAGTGTGCGGGCAGTTTTTGTGTTCTCAGTCATGGTCATTCACCTGCCTTACTGGCCAACACGGTTTTTACACGGGCAATATCACGACGAGTTTCGCGCAACAGGTGGGTCTGACCCAACTGGTTGGTCGCTTTGCTCATGCGCAGTTTGAATTGCTCGCCCAACAGTTCTTCAAGCTGAGATTGCAGCTCAGCTACTGACTTTTCTTTCAGTTCACTTGCTTTCATCACAGCACCGTCCGTTTAACAAACTGTGTTTCAAATGGCAGTTTGGCGGCAGCCAGAGCGAAGGCTTCACGTGCGAGTTCTTCCGACACACCTTCCATCTCATACAGGACTTTACCTGGCTGAATCTGGCAAACCCAGTATTCAACGTTACCCTTACCTTTACCCTGACGAACCTCAAGAGGCTTCGCAGTGATCGGCTTGTCCGGGAAAACGCGGATCCAGATTTTACCACCACGTTTAATTTTACGAGTCATCGCACGACGCGCTGCCTCGATCTGACGTGAAGTCATACGACCACGGCCAGTAGCTTTCAGTGCGTACTCACCAAAGCTAACCTTGGAGCCACGAATGGCAAGACCACGGTTACGGCCGGTCTGGACTTTACGGAACTTGGTACGTTTTGGTAACAACATTACTCAATCCCCTTATGAACGGCCTTTCTTCTTACCCTGGTTCTTAGCGCGCTCACGAACTTCTTCGATACCGCCCAGAATCTCACCTTTGAAGATCCAGACTTTCACGCCAATAACACCGTAAGTAGTGTGTGCTTCGTAAGTCGCGTAATCGATATCTGCACGCAATGTGTGCAGTGGAACACGACCCTCGCGATACCACTCAGAACGAGCGATTTCCGCACCACCCAGACGACCACCCACCTGGATCTTGATACCTTGCGCACCGCCACGCATTGCATTCTGTACCGCGCGCTTCATAGCACGACGGAACATCACACGACGCTCAAGCTGGTTTGCAACGCTCTGTGCTACCAGTTTGGCATCCAGATCCGGTTTACGAACTTCTTCAATGTTGATGTGTACCGGGATACCCATCAATTCACTGACATCTCTACGCAGAACTTCTACGTCTTCACCTTTTTTACCAATCACGATGCCTGGACGGGCAGTGTGGATGGTAACTTTGGCGTTTTGCGCTGGACGCTCAATAACGACCTTGCTCACTGATGCTTTTTCAAGACGCTTCTCGATCAAAGAACGAACAGCGATGTCAGCCAGCAGGTTGTCGGCGTACTTATCCTTACCGGCATACCAGACCGAATTATGGTCTTTAGTGATACCTAAACGGATACCGGTTGGATGAACTTTTTGACCCATCTGACCAACTCCTTATTCTGAAACTTTCACAGTGATGTGACAGGTACGTTTGAAGATACGGTCCGCACGGCCTTTAGCACGTGGACGGATACGCTTCATAGTCATACCTTCATCAACGAATGCGGTGGAAACACGCAGCTCATCGACGTCAGCACCGTTATTGTGCTCAGCATTGGCGATGGCAGACTCCAGCACTTTCTTAACCAGGTCCGCACCCTTAGTGGTGCTGAAGCTCAGGATATCCAGTGCTTCGGCAACCTTTTTACCGCGGATGCTGTCAACAACCAGGCGACCTTTCTGTGCAGACAATCGAGCACCACGTAATACAGCGGCTACTTCAGACATATCTATTCACCCCTTAACGTTTGGCTTTCTTATCCGCAATGTGACCCTTGTAGGTACGGGTCAACGCGAATTCGCCGAGTTTATGACCAACCATGTCTTCAGTTACGAAAACAGGCACGTGTTGTTTGCCGTTATGGACGGCGATCGTCAGTCCTACGAAATCCGGGAAGATCGTAGAACGGCGAGACCATGTCTTGATCGGACGCTTGTCGTTAGCCTCAAGAGCGGTCTCTACCTTTTTCATCAAGTGGTGGTCGATAAATGGACCTTTTTTCAATGAACGTGGCACAGTTCAATCCTCTCTATTTATTTCGCAGAACGACGGCGTACGATCAGTTTGTCGGTACGCTTATTCTTACGAGTCTTGTAACCCTTAGTCGGAACACCCCAAGGAGTAACCGGATGACGACCACCAGAGGTACGACCCTCACCACCACCGTGTGGGTGATCGACAGGGTTCATTACCACACCGCGGACGGTCGGACGGATACCACGCCAGCGGGAAGCACCAGCTTTACCCAACTCACGCAGAGAATGTTCAGAGTTACCAACTTCACCCAGTGTTGCACGGCAATCTGACAGCACTTTACGCATTTCGCCTGAACGAAGACGCAGTGTGCAGTAGGTACCTTCACGGGCAACCAGCTGAGCAGATGCACCGGCAGAACGAGCCATCTGGCCGCCTTTACCTGGCTTCAACTCAACGTTGTGAACAGTACTACCCACTGGAATGTTGCGCAGTGGCATAGCGCTACCTGGTTTAATAGGCGCATATTCACCTGAAACAACCTCATCACCTGCAGTCAGACCTTTAGGTGCAAGGATGTAGCGACGCTCACCGTCTGCGTACTTCAGCAGTGCGATGTTTGCGCTACGGTTCGGATCGTATTCCAGACGCTCAACAACAGCAGGAACACCATCTTTGTTACGTTTGAAGTCAACGATACGGTAGTGGTGCTTGTGACCACCGCCAATGTGACGGGTAGTAATACGGCCGTTGTTGTTACGACCACCAGTCTTGGACTTCTTCTCCAGCAGACCAGCAAAAGGCTTACCTTTGTGCAGTTCGCTGTTTACGACTTTAACCAGATGACGACGGCCAGCTGAAGTCGGTTTAGTTTTCACCAATGCCATGACTTAAGCTCCTCTTATTCCGCGTCAGCGAAGTCGATGTCTTGACCAGGCACGAGACGAACATACGCTTTGCGGATGTCGTTACGCTTACCCATACCGCGAGCGGTACGCTTGGTCTTACCTTTGATGTTGACGGTCTGTACGGACTGAACTTTCACTTCGAACAGAGCTTCAACAGCTTTTTTAATCTCTGGCTTAGTTGCGTCAGGTGCTACACGGAACACGTACTGACCAGCTTTGTCTGCCAGGATGGTTGCTTTCTCAGAAATATGAGGAGCTACCAGTACTTTGTAGATACGTTCACGGTTCATGCGTAAGCCTCCTCAAGTTTCTTAAGGGCCTGCACGGTTACCAGGATCTTATCGAAAGCGATCAGGCTGACTGGATCAACACTGCTTGCTTCGGTCACGCCAACGTGTGGAACATTGCGTGAAGCCAGGTAGAGCTTTTCATCGACATCATCAGACACGATCAGAACGTTATTCAGCTCAAGCGCGTTCAGCTTTTTCACAAAATCTTTGGTTTTGTGAGTGTCAACTTTGAAGTCGTCCGCTACAACCAGACGTTCCTGACGAACCAGCTCAGACAGAATTGACTGCATCGCAGCGCGATACATCTTCTTGTTTACTTTCTGCTCGTAGTTACGTGGCTTAGCAGCAAACGTCACACCACCTGAACGCCAGATAGGAGAGCTTGCAGTACCAGCACGTGCACGACCAGTACCCTTCTGACGCCAAGGCTTCTTACCACCACCGGCTACTTCAGAACGGGTTTTCTGAGCTTTAGTACCCTGGCGACCGCCTGCAAGGTATGCAGTAACAATCTGATGAACCAGAGATTCGTTAAATTCGCGAGCAAAGGTAGCGTCAGAGACTGCTACAGCTGCACCAGTATTTGTTTTCAGTTCCATTGCTTACCCCTTAGCCTTTACAGCTGGTTTAACAATTACTTCGGAACCAGTCGCACCTGGCACAGCACCTTTGATCAACAGCAGGTTGTTCTCGGCGTCTACCTGAACAATTTCCAGCATCTGGGTAGTCTGCTTCTCAGCACCCATGTGGCCTGCCATCTTTTTGCCTTTCCATACGCGACCTGGGGTCTGACACTGGCCAATAGAGCCAGGCGCACGGTGAGACAGTGAGTTACCGTGAGTTGCGTCCTGGGTAGAGAAGTTCCAGCGCTTAACACCACCCTGGAAACCTTTACCTTTGGTCGAACCAGTCACATCGACTTTCTGACCGACCTCAAACTGTTCAACGGTCAATTCCTGACCCAGTTCAAAACCTTCCTCAGTACGGAACTCAATAAGACCCTTACCAGCTTCAACGTTTGCTTTCGCAAACTGGCCAGCTTGAGGCTTAGATACGCGAGACGCTTTCTTCTCGCCAAATGCAATCTGAACAGCACTGTAGCCATCAGTTTCAGGTGTTTTCACCTGAGTAACGCGGTTAGGCGCCACCTGCAGTACAGTTACAGCGACAGATTGACCTGCTTCAGTAAATACACGGGTCATACCCGCTTTTTTACCGACAATACCAATTGCCATGTTGTTTTCCTCTCGTGTACGGGGCTGATACCCGCTATGGCCGCCCTTGTTTCATTAAAGATTACGGGCGTTACACAGAGCCTTAGGACAAATCCTTACGGATTAGCCGAGGCTGATCTGAACTTCCACACCGGCAGCCAGATCAAGTTTCATCAGCGCATCTACAGTTTTTTCTGTAGGCTCAACAATGTCGAGCATGCGCTTGTGCGTACGGATCTCGTACTGGTCACGCGCGTCTTTGTTAACGTGCGGTGAAACCAGAACGGTATAACGCTCTTTACGAGTCGGCAGTGGAATAGGACCACGTACCTGAGCGCCCGTGCGCTTAGCCGTATCGACGATTTCCTGAGTCGAAGTATCGATCAGGCGATGGTCGAACGCCTTCAGACGGATACGGATTCGTTGGTTTTGCATACCAAACTCCAGTTAATGTGCTTGAGCTTGCGGTTTCCCCAGATAATAGGGGACGCGAATTGTAGGGGGAGTCAGGCGACGTGTCAACACGCTTAGAGAAATAAGCCAGACGGGCTTATTCGAAGTTCAAAAAAGCCCGCACGGAGCGGGTTTTTCAATTGTAGGAGCGAAGCATCTTCGCGAACACCCTATCAGCCGATACAGGCTCGGAGATAAGATCCCCTCCTACATTCTTGCAGCCCTGCAAGAGAGCCATAGAAACAGGCACAAAAAAGCCCGCACGAAGCGGGCTTTTTAATTGTAGGAGCGAAGCATCTTCGCGAACACCTTATCA